>OJIJ01000024.1_pt1 | contig 28515 bp, 29 predicted proteins | sample 1595891 | NCBI WGS metagenome assembly OJIJ01 (sample SAMN05416853, study PRJEB24817) | seawater metagenome | isolation source: Sea water | place: Canada:Atlantic | collected 2013-11 | reverse complement strand
GAGATCCTCTCTGGTCTCGTGGGCTCGGAGATGTGTATAAGAGACAGATATAAAATTATCAAACAAAGATTTTTAAATTATAGATTAATGAGTGGAACAACAAGAATTGATAAAAAAATTGTTCCTTCATACTTTTTATGTTATTCGACATTAAACAGAAAAAGTATGAATGGTAGAATTGAATACGAAAAAGATGAAATTGCATATTTAAATAGAGATGAAGTAAAAATCTTAAGCCTGAAAAGTTTTAATGAAATTGGGAATAGTACTTATCAAACAGTAAAAGACTTGATGTTTAATCCTCCTACATTTGAATCAGAATTAAATATTAGAAATAAAGTTACAAATAATCCTTATGGACTATCAACTATTTTAGTAGTCGATGAGTTAATTGATGGTAAATATGAAATAAATCTAAATGCCCTAGTCTATGAAGATGTAAAAGAAGTTATTATATGAAACTTCTAGTTTGTGCGATGGAAACATCTTCAAATATTCACTTAAAAGAGCTAAAAAAATATCTAAATGATGATGTAGAACTATTAGGAGTTTTTGATAAAGAATTAGGAACCCCTCTCTACGACCTAACGCACCTTGCAATTATGGGATTTATAGATGCTATAAAAAAACTCAGATTTTTCTTCAGACTTCGAGATGAACTTGTAGATTTAGCAGAAGATTGTGACAAAGTTTTACTCATGGATTCATCAGGTTTCAATCTGCCTTTAGCAAAGAAATTAAAACAAAAATACCCAAATAAAGAGATAATCTATTATATTCTTCCTCAAGCTTGGGCATGGAAGAAAAAAAGAGTTGAGAAGCTAGAAAAGTTTTGTACAAAACTTTGTTCAATAATTCCTTTTGAAAGTGAAATATACAACGATAAAGAAAAAATCACTTATGTAGGACATCCTCTTTTAGATGAAATAACAGAATATAAAACTACTCTTGAGAAAACAAATAAAATTATCTATATGCCAGGTAGTAGAAAAACTGAAATCATCAATCATATGGATGTATTTAGAGAGCTTTCAAAGCAGATAGAAAACAAAGAACATATTTTAATTATTCCTTCAAAGTTTGATCAAGATTATATTAAAAAAACTTATGGTGACATATCAAATTTTACAATTTCAAATGATGCACATACAGTATTAAAAGAAGCAGAATTTGGATTCATTTGTTCAGGAACTGCAACATTAGAAGCCTCAATAATAGGTACTCCTTTTGTTATGAGTTATGTAGCTAAAAAACTTGATTATTTCATTGGTCGAAAATTCGTAAAACTCCCTTTCATTGGTCTTGCAAATATCTTTTTTCATAAGATGAATAGAGAGCCTATTCATAAAGAATACTTCCAAGAAGAAGTAAATACTACAAACTTACTAAACGAATATAAAAATATGAATAGAGACGACTATTTAAAAAACTCTCAACTACTTAGAGACTATTTACAATTTGGTAGTTCACAAAATGTTGCAAAAATAATTCAAAACTAATTTTTTTTTCGCTAAAATATATGACTTTTTAAAACATATAAATATATAGGATAGAAGAATGTTAGACATCATTGAAATTCAAGAAATTTTACCACACAGATACCCTCTTTTATTAGTAGATAGAATTACTGATATGGAAAAAGCAAAAAGTATCGTAGGGTATAAGAATATCTCAATTAGTGAACCTGCTTTTCAAGGTCACTTTCCAGGGCATCCAATTTACCCAGGAGTTATGATTCTTGAAGGTATGGCACAAGCAGGTGGAATTCTTGCACTAAAAAGCAACGATTTAACAGCAGAAGAGCTTAAAAATAAAGTGATCTATTTCATGAGTATTGATAAAGCAAAGTTTAGAACACCTGTTAGACCTGGAGATAAATTAGAATACAGAATCGAAATTAAAAAATTAAGAGGAAATCTAATTGTACTTGGTGGAAAAGCCTTTGTTGATGATGCTTTAGTTGCTGAAGCAGAACTAAAAGCTATGATAGTTGATAAATAATAGCACTGAATAGGTAAGAAATGAATAATATTCATAAAACTGCAATAATTGAAGATGGTGCCCAACTAGGTGATAATATCACTGTTGGTGCATTTACAATTATAGGCAAAAATGTAAAAATAGGTAATGGTACAACTATTGCTTCACATACAGTTATTGAAGGAAAAACTACAATTGGTGAAAATAATCAAATATTTTCACATGCAGCAATTGGAACAATTCCTCAAGATTTAAAATTTGATGGTGAAGATGTTGAACTAGTTATTGGAAACAATAATAAAATCAGAGAATTTACGCTATTTAATCCAGGAACAATTGGTGGTGGTTCAATTACAAAAATTGGAGACAACAATTTATTTATGGGATATACACATGTTGCGCATGATGTTATAGTTGGAAATAATTGTGTGTTTGCAAATGTTGCAACTCTAGCAGGTCATGTTGAGATTGATGATAATGTAGTAATTGGTGGATTAACACCAATTCATCAATTTTGTAAAATAGGCTCAAATGTTATGGTAGCTGGAGGTTCTGTAGTAACTCAGGATATTCCACCATTTTGTTTAGCAGAAGGAAATCGTGCAGTATTAAGAGGACTTAATTTAAACGGGCTAAGAAGAAGATTTCAAGATAGAGCAGATATTGATGCAGTTAGAAAAGCATATAAAGCAATATTTGAATCAGGAAATTCTATTTCTGAAGTAGCCAAAGAATTATTAGAAACAAACGAAAATAAGTATGTTCACGAACTAGCAAATTTTGTAATTGCTACAAAACGTGGAATACCATTTAATAGAAAATAGGACATTTTATATGAGTAAACTTGAATGTGACTTTTGTGGAACAGTTGATGCTCCCGATAATCCGATAATCTCAGGAGACAACGCCTCAATTTGTAAGGCTTGTGTTAATGCAGCACATGAAATTATGGTTTCTGGAAAAGAACCAGAATTAGAAAATGAAGAAGGTAATACGGAGAAAGAAAGTGCTCCAGTTTTACTTAAAACACCTGCACAATTAAAAGAAATTTTAGATGATTATGTAATTGGACAAAATAGAGCTAAAAAAGTTCTATCTGTTGCAGTTTATAACCACTACAAAAGAATTTTTAGACATCATGAAATTGACGATGATACAGAAATAAATAAGTCAAATGTGATTTTAATTGGACCAACAGGTTCAGGAAAAACACTTTTAGCACAAACTATAGCAAAATACCTTGATGTACCTTTAGCTATCGCAGATGCAACTTCTTTAACAGAAGCAGGATATGTTGGGGATGATGTAGAAAACGTTATAACAAGACTTATTCAAGCAGCAGACGGAGATATAAAAAAAGCTGAATCAGGAATCATCTTTATTGATGAAGTTGATAAAGTTGCTAGAATGAGTGAAAACCGTTCAATCACTAGAGATGTTTCAGGAGAAGGTGTACAGCAAGCACTTCTTAAAATCGTTGAAGGTGCAACAATTAATGTTCCGCCAAAAGGTGGAAGAAAACATCCTGGACAAGATGCACTACAAGTAGATACTACAAATATTCTTTTCATTTGTGGTGGAGCTTTTGATGGTCTGGAAGAGATTATTAAGAAAAAACAAGGTGGAAATGTATTAGGTTTCAACCAAGAGAAAATAAGTAAAAATGATGATTCTTTAATCTCAAAAGTTGAAGCTCATGATTTAGTAAAATATGGACTTATTCCAGAATTAATCGGAAGACTTCATATGATTGCAACTTTAAATGAAATTACAGAAGATGATATGGTTCATATTTTAACTGAACCAAAAAATGCTTTAGTAAAACAGTATGTAAAACTATTTGAACTTGATAATGTAAAACTAAAATTTGAAAAAGCAGCACTAAAAGAAATTGCAAAACTTGCAATTGAAAGAAAAACTGGAGCAAGAGGTCTTCGTTCAATTATAGAAGATATCATGCTTGATATTATGTACGATTTACCAACATATAAAGATAAAACGATAACTATCACAAAAGATGTTGTAACAAAAGAAAAAGAACCAAAAATAGCTTAAAAAAGAAGGACGTAGATGTTTTTAGACAAAATAATCGGTATGTTTTCAAATGACATGGCAATAGACCTTGGAACTGCAAATACTATCGTTTCTGTAAAAGGAAAAGGTATTATAATCAACGAACCATCAGTTGTTGCCGTTCAAAATGATAGATATGGTAAAGATAAAATTTTAGCTGTGGGACAAGAAGCTAAACAAATGATTGGTAAAACTCCTTTAAATATTACAGCTGTTAGACCTATGAAAGATGGGGTTATTGCAGATTTCGAAATGACTGAAAGAATGATTAGATATTTCATTGAAAAAGCACATTCTAGAAAATCTTTCATACGTCCACGAATCATTATTTGTATCCCATATGGAATTACACAAGTTGAAAGAAAAGCGGTTAAAGAATCAGCACTAAGTGCTGGAGCTAGAGAAGTATTCCTTGTAGAAGAACCAATGGCTGCGGCTATTGGTGCAGGGATTCCAGTTTCTGACCCATCTGGTTATGTTGTAGTTGATATTGGTGGTGGTACTACTGAAATTGGTGTTACATCACTGGGAGGACTAGTACTTTCAAAATCAATTAAAGTTGCTGGAGATAGATTTGATAAAGCAATTATTGATTATGTAAGACAAAACTATAACCTATACATTGGTGAAAGAACTGCAGAGAATATCAAAATTGAAATTGGTACTGCAATTAAACAAAACCAAGAGCTTAAAATAAAAGTAAAAGGTAGAGATAACTCTGGATTACTTTCAACTATAGAACTTGGAAGTGAAGGTGTTAGAACTGCAATTAAAGAACCATTAAGAGAAATAGTTTCAGCAGTAAGATCAGTATTAGAAGAAATGCCACCAGATTTAGCAGGTGATGTTGTTGATAATGGTGTTGTTATGACAGGAGGAGGAGCTCTTATTCGTGGGTTAGATAAATACTTAGCAGATATTATCAAACTTCCAGTTAGAGTTGCTGATGAGCCTTTATTAGCTGTTGCTTATGGTACAAGCAATGTATTAGACCAGGAAGCATTATTAAAATTAATCACTAATGAATAAATTTCTATTCTTTCTTTTTTTTCTTGCAGTTACTTTAGGTTATATCTTTGACCTTGACCAAGTAATTGCAAGAAATTTTAATCCTTTTAACGGTATAAAACAATTTTATGTAGAGACAGTAGTGTCAATACAGACTAAAACTGAAAAATATTTTAATCAAACAATAAAAATTGAAAATCTTCAAAAAGAAAATGAAGAATTAAAAAACTATAAATTACAATACCTTAACTCTAAAAATAAACTAGAATCTCTTTTAGAAACATTAGATGCACCAAATTCAGCCACAGAACAAATTATGTTCACAAGAGTTTTATCATATATCAACTTTGATAACTTTACAAAGGTCTGGTTAGATTTAGAAAAAAAAGACAACTCAATTTTAGGAATAATTTCACAAGAATTTGCAGCAGGTATTGTTGTAAATCAAGAGGGGAAAGCAAAAGCACTCCTAAATGGAAATGAAAAATGTAACTACTCTATATTTATTGGTGAAAATAAAGCTCCAGGGATAATTCATGCGACAAAAGATAGACAAAATCTAGTTGCAAAATTTATTCCTATTTGGTTTGATATTAAAGTAGGAGATGAAGTAATTACTTCAGGAATGGATAATATCTTTTTTGAAGGTCTAAAAGTTGGGAAAGTTATTTCAATCAAAAAAAAGCAAGATATTCAAGAAGCAATAATAGCACCCTATGCAAAGGTTTTAAAACAAAAATCTTTTTTTGTATATAAGAAAAACCAAAATGAGAAAATACAAGTAGAAAACTTAATAATAAAAGAAACTAAGAAAAAAGACTCTAAAAAGAAAACTAAAAAATAGTTTTTATATAATCTGCAACTCTAAACGAATTTGCATAAATAGTCCACGTATGAGGTACACTTCCACCTGTTGGCATAAAACTACCATCAGTAACAAACAAGTTTTTTAAATCATGTGATTGACAATGTTTATTCAGTACTGAAGTTTTAGGATCATCTCCAAATCGACATCCACCTGCTTGTAAATTAGCAGAAGGTAGAGGAGAAATATTCATATCAATATTTTTTGCACCCATTTGTTTTAAAACTTTCACTGCTTTCTTTGCTAAGAAATTCCCAACTTTAACATCTTGTTTATGAGCACCTATTCTAATATTTGCAACAGGTATTCCATACTTATCTTTATACTTTTCATCAACACTTACAAAACAGTTATCATTTGGCATCCAGTCAGTAAAAACTTCAAAATGTAGAACTCTTTTTTTTGTAAAATTTTCATAAAGTTTATCTTGTAATGCTTTTCCATAAAGTAGGTTTCCATTATCATCTCTTTTTAAACCATTTGCTCGTCTAATTGGATTTGCATGTTCAAATAAAAAATCAACAGTTCCACCTTTAAACTCATCAGTATAATACCAATCTTTTAATGCTCTATTTACAAAAAGTCCTTGAGTGAATAGTTCTTCTTTTGATAAATTTGATTCATCAAATTCTCCACTTCCAATTCCTCCACCAGTAAAGATCATATTTCGACCTACTAGATTTGAACTATTTGCTAAGCCATTGGGATAAAATTTGTTTTTAGAATTTAAAAGAAGTCTTGAACTTTCAACTGCTTGGGCTGCAACTACAAATAATTTTGCTTCAACTTCTTTTTTATTACCCTCTTTTGTAAAGTAATATGCCTTTGTAACCTCATCTTCTGAACAATCAAGTTTATATACAAATGATTCAGCTTTAACAGTAAGATTTCCAGTTTTTAAAGCATCAACTAAAAGTGAAGCTCTTGAACTTCCTTTTGCCCCACTAGAACAAGCGTAACTTCCACAATAGTTTGAATAATAGCAAGGATTCCGATTATCTTTAGGTCTTGAGATAATTGCCCGAGGTACTTTATAAGAAGTAAATTTTAAATTCCCACAACTCTTATCAAAAAGCTTTACAATAGGATGTTCCTCTAAAGCAGGATAAGCATATTCTTTTGTACTTCTTGGTTCATGATGATTATACTTTGTAATTTCCCCAGATACACCTACTTCTGATTCTACTTTTGTATAATATGGCTCCATGTCGTTATATGAAATTGGCCAATCTTCAACATTTGCTCCATCAATTTTTCCATATACTGTTTTTAGTTTAAAATCATTAGGTTTTAATCTATGAAAATATCCACTCATAAAATTTGATGAACCACCTAAAATATTTCCATTCCAAAAACTCCACCCAGTATCATAGGTAGGAAACTTATGCCATCCATCTTCAATATACTCTTCAATAACATGATATTCATCTTTTAATTTAGGAGTGACAATATCTCGTCTAACAAATGCAATTTCATCTTTTGAAAAATCCTTCTCACTATAAATAGGACCCTTCTCTAAAATAAGAACTTTTTTACCAAGCTTTGTAAGCTCATATGCAATTGGTCCAGCACCTGCTCCACTTCCTATAATACAAATATCATATTTCATCATATTACTTTTGCATACTTTTGTTTTGGTTGTGGTTTTCCAGTTTGATGATTTAAACTACTCCAGCCTTTTTCATTTGTATTTCCACCATATATAGGATCACTAAGCATTGCTTCTATTCCATAATATACAAGTTTAGTTAGCCATGATTCTCCATACTCACTATTTCTTGTACGTTCAATTATATTTTCTCTTTGTTCTTTATTAGCATTTAAAAAGTTAGGGAAAGAATCATTAAAATCAACAGCACCTTGTATTATATACTCGAGATCATCTTTATCAAAAGATTTATGTTTAGAATTCATTTGTAAATATAAAGTTGCATTAAAATCTTTAGCACTAGGCATTGTGGAAGTTTTTGGAAAAAGAATATCAAATATATTATCAATAATTAACCAAGAAAGAGTATCATCAGATTTAATCTCTTGAGAATTTAAAGCAGTACTAATCCCTAGAATAGAAGTTGTAAGTATAAATTCTCGTCTTTTCATTTTTAATCTACTAGTATCTAGCCATTATATTATCAACATCACCCCAAGAGAGTTTTGAATCACCGTCTTTTTTGAACATGTTATAAACATATCTAGCAAACATATCAGTCTCTAAATTAACTTTTGTTCCAACTTTATATCTTTTAAAAAGTGTATTTTCAATTGTGTGAGGGATAATTGTAAGCCTAAATGAATCTTTTAAAACTTCATTTACAGTTAAGGAAACACCATCTATTGTTACACTACCTTTTGGAATTATATATTTAATATATTCACTTGATAGAGAAACAAAAAAATCTGTAGAGTTTCCACTCGTTTTTATACTAGTAATTGTTCCTAAACAATCAACATGACCTTGCACAATATGACCCTCAAATCTATCACCCATCATCATGGCAGGTTCAATATGAACTTTCCCTCTATAGTTTTCCATAGCTAATAGATTTTGTGATTCAGGAGATAACTCTACAGTAAAAGTATCACTTGTACATCTAACTACTGTAAGACACGCACCATTAACGGCAATTGAGTCTCCAAGTTTTGGCGAGTATTTGGCTTTTAAAGTTAAAAAACTGTTTTTTAAACTTAAAACCTCAGCCATTTCACGAATTAATCCAGTAAACACATAAATCCTTTAGCAAAATTATAGTAAAGTTCGAAATATTTGGTATAATACCGAAAAATTATTGAGAAGCTAATTTTTACACTTTCACAAAGATATAATCAAATTTTTAAAAACTTTTCAATATGTAAAAAAAGAAATAGCCATAAGGCTAGTTATACATAGGATAATTATGAGTTACGATATTATAGTTGTAGGTGGAGGGCATGCAGGAATTGAAGCCTCTTTAGCCGCAGCAAGAATGGGTAAAAAAACCCTACTTATTACAATGTTAGTTGAACAAATTGGTGCTGCTTCATGTAACCCAGCTATAGGTGGACTTGCAAAAGGGCACTTAGTTAGAGAACTTGATGCAATCGGTGGAGAAATGGGACTTTGTACAGATGCCACAGGTATTCAATTTAGAATATTAAATGCATCAAAAGGTGCAGCAGTTCAAGGAAGCCGTGCTCAAATTGATATGGATAAATATAGAGAGTATATGAGAAAAGTTTGTCATAACACTCCAAATTTAGAAGTATACCAAGATGAAGTATCTTCTCTTCTAGTTAGAAATGACAATGAAGTTCATGGAGTAAATACGAAACTTGGTGAAGTTTTTGAAGCTAAAAAAGTAATTATTACTACAGGTACTTTTATGAGAGGTCTGATTCATATAGGTGAAAATACTTATGAAGCAGGAAGAGCTTGGGAATTACCATCATCAACTCTATCAATTCAGTTAAAAGAACTAGGATTAAAGGTAGGAAGATTAAAAACTGGAACACCTGCGAGAATAGATTCAAACTCTATAAATTTTGAGGTAATGGAAGCTCATGGAGGAGATGAAATACCAACTCCTTTTTCATTTAGAACAGATAAATCAAACTTCAACCCAAAACAGTATCCATGTTACATTACATATACAAATCTTGGAACTCATGGGACTATTTCTTCAAACTTTGATAGAGCACCACTTTTCACTGGTCAAATTCAAGGTTCAGGTCCTAGATACTGTCCAAGTATTGAAGACAAAGTAAATAGATTTGCTGAAAGAGAAAGACATCAATTATTCTTAGAACCACAAACTGAAATGGGTACAGAATATTATATAAATGGGTTAAGTACTTCTATGCCAATTGATGTTCAAAAAGATATGATTCATTCAATCCAAGGTTTAGAAAATGCAAGAATCATTAGATATGGTTACGCAATAGAATATGACTATGTAGATCCAACAGAATTAAAACATACTCTAGAAACTAAGAAAATCAAGAACCTTTATAATGCAGGTCAAATCAATGCAACTACAGGTTATGAAGAAGCTGCAACACAAGGGTTTATGGCTGGGATCAATGCTGCCCTTGCTATTGATGAAAAAGAACCATTTATACTAAGACGTGACGAAGCTTATATTGGAGTTTTAATTGATGATTTAGTTACAAAAGGAACAAATGAACCATATAGAATGTTCACTTCACGTGCAGAGTATAGACTACTATTAAGAGAAGAAAATGCTGACTTAAGACTAACTCAATACGGTCATAAACTGGGACTAATTGATGATGAACAAATGTCAAAAGTTGAATTTAAAAGAAAGACTTTAAAAGATGCAGTTGAATTTATGGCAGAAGAATGGTTCACATCTAAAAAAGAAAATCTTGAATTACTTGAATCATTAGGCGAAGATAAGATTAGAGATAGAGCAAAACTTATTGATGTTATTGGACGAAATACTATTACTCCAGAGAAGTTTGATAAATTTATTCCAGCTCTTGCACATACTGAAATCTATTTAAAAGAACAAATCATTATAGAAGCAAAGTATTATAGATATATTACAAAACAACAAAAACAAATTGATAAAATGAAAAAAATGCTTCAACTAAAAATACCAGAAAACTTTGATTATAAAGTAATCCCTGGTTTATCAAATGAAGTAGTTGAAAAATTAGAAAAATTTAATCCACCAACACTATTTAATGCAAGTGAAATTTCAGGGATAACTCCATCAGCAATTGATATTATACATATGTATATAAATGTAAAAAGCAAAAAGTAGCATATCAATGTACTGATATAAGTTTAGCTTATAATATATTATGTTAATTATAAGTTAGATTTATATATAATTTCAAAAAACCTAGGATGTAACGATGAATGAAACTTCAACTTCCGTAAAAAAAACTTCATATAGAATAAAAAGATACTATTCTTATATAATAGCAACAATCATTTCTTTAGCCGTACCATTTATTACAATCAATGGAAATCATCTATTTTTATTATCATTTGATAAAAAACAATTCCACTTAATAGGTATTGCTTTTGATATGCAAGAATTATACTTAATGCCATTTTTATTAATGCTTCTATTCCTTGGAATTTTTGCAGCAACTGCACTAGGTGGTAGAGCTTGGTGTGGATGGGCCTGCCCTCAAACTATTTTTAGAGTAATATATAGAGATTTAATTGAATCAAAAATATTAGGTTTAAGAAGAATCAAAAATAAACAAAAAGAACCTAATTGGAGTAAAGCAGAAAATGCTTCTAAAAAAGTAGTCGCAATTATAATATGGTCTGCTTTATCATTAATAGCAGCAGCTGATTTTATTTGGTACTTTGTTCCTCCTGAAGATTTTTTTGAATATATACAAAATCCAACAGAACACATGCTTCTAATTGGTATAGTGTTATCTACTGCTGCATTTTTAGTTTACGACGTTGTATGGTTAAAAGAAGATTTTTGTGTTTACGTATGTCCTTATTCAAGAGTTCAATCAGTTTTATACGATGATGATACTTACCAAGCTATTTATTCAACAAATAGAGGTGGAGATATTTATAATGACGATAAAGAGAAAATTATTTTCAAAGCAAAAGATTTACCTGAAGTAGCAAATGAATGTACCACATGTGAATCATGTGTAACTGTTTGTCCAACTCATATTGATATTAGAAAAGGTATGCAATTAGAATGTATAAACTGTCTAGAGTGTGTTGATGCATGTACAACAGTTATGGGAAAACTAGGTAAAGAATCACTTGTTCAATGGTCAAGTACTAGTGCAATTGAAAAAGGTCAACCTACAAAACTAATTAGAAAATCTACTATTATGTACGCTGTCTCTTTAGTTTTAATTGTAGGATTACTTTTCGTTATGGGTGGGAAAAAAGAGTATATGCTTCTAAATGTTAATAAAACATCACAACTTTACAAAATAAAAGAGAATAATGTTGTAGCAAATAACTTCTTATTTTTATTCCAAAATACAGATTCTAAACCTCATACGTATGCTTTAGAAATTATGGATCACAAAGATATTAAAATTACAAGATTTAGACCATTTAAACTAAGTCCAAAAAAACTTGCTAAAAAAGTTGTTGTTTTACAAACAGACAAATTATTAGTTAACGATATAACAAAAGACACCCCAATAACTGTTACTATTAGAGCTTATGCAGTTGATGAGCCTGAAAGAATTTCTGTTACAAGAAAAGCAGTATTCTTCTTTCCAAGAGCAGATAAATTAAAATAGAAAAAAAGGCGAAGTTTTATTTCTTCGCCCTTTTTTTATTTAAATATTACTAGAAAGGAATAGCAGTATCTACAGCTTCTCCTGCTTCAGAAACAGTATCACCAACAATATCTGGCGTAACTGTATTTAAAACAGCTCCCGTTACTCTAAAGGGTAAAGCCACAACATCTCCTACAATACACCCATTAAATGATAATATAATTAAAAGTACTAAAAAAAAAGATTTCATTAAATTCCTAAGGTTTTCTCGTCGAAATTATATTTTAAATTATATAAGAAGGATATTAGGGAACTATTTTCTTATTAATCTTTAATATACAAAAAAATCGATCTATTTAACTACATATTAACCTCTGTTTAGATATAATCGCGGAATATTTTATTATAAATTTTTAATTATTTTTTGGAGTTTTTTATTATGACTAAATTCATATTTGTAACAGGTGGAGTATTAAGTTCACTAGGAAAAGGTATCACTTCTGCATCTATTGCAACAATTTTAAAACAATCTGGGTTCAAAGTTTCTATGCTAAAAATTGACCCTTATTTAAATGTAGATCCAGGAACAATGAGTCCTCTAGAACATGGTGAAGTATTTGTAACAGCCGATGGAGCTGAAACAGATCTAGACTTAGGAAATTATGAAAGATTTATTGATGTAACTCTAACTAAAAAAAACTCATTTACAACGGGTCAAGTTTACCAAAGCGTTATTAAAAGAGAAAGAGAAGGTGGTTACTTAGGTAAAACTATCCAAGTAATCCCTCATGTTGTAGACGAAATTAAAGATAGAATCTATGCAGCAGCAGATGAACATGAATTTTTAATTATCGAACTTGGTGGAACTGTTGGAGATATCGAAGGCTTACCATTTATGGAAGCAATTAGAGCAATTAGACACGAGCTTCCTAAATCAAATACTATGAACATTCATTTAAGTTTAATCCCATTTATAAAAGCAGCAGGAGAACTTAAAACAAAACCAACTCAACACTCTGTTCGAGAGTTAAGAAGAATTGGAATCACTCCTCATATGCTTGTATGTAGAACAGAAAAAGAACTTCCTAAAAACTTAAAAGATAAATTAGCATTATCATGTGATATTGATAGAAATGCAGTAATTGAAGCTGGTGATGCAGCGTCAATTTACCAAGTTCCTTTACAATTTATCAAAGAAGGTATTTTAACTCCATTATCAGACCATTTTAATATTAAAATCAAGCCAAATATGGAAAGATGGGATACACTTGTAAAAAATATTTTAGTACCACAAGATGAAGTAACAATTGCATTTGTTGGTAAATATTTAGATTTAAAAGAATCTTATAAATCACTAATCGAAGCATTAATTCACAGTGGAGCACACTTAAATACAAAAGTAAATATTCACTGGTGCGATTCTGAAAGAATCGAAGACATTGGTGCTTATGAAATTATTGGAAACTCTGATGCTATATTAGTTGCCGGTGGATTTGGACATAGAGGTGTTGAAGGAAAATTAAAAGCAATTCAATACGCTAGAGAAAATAAAATTCCATATTTAGGTATTTGTTTAGGTATGCAATTATCAGTTATTGAATATGCAAGAAATGTACTTGGGCTTGAAGATGCTAACTCAATTGAGTTTGATGAAAATACTACTAATCCTTTAATTTACTTAATTGACGAATTTATGGACCAAAGTGGAAATAAACAACTTAGAACTCATAAATCACCAATGGGTGGAACAATGAGACTAGGAGAATATCCATTTGAACCATTAAAAGGTACTCACTTACAAAAAGCATATGGAAATGAAGAAATCTATAATGAAAGACATAGACATAGATATGAAGCAAATCCTGCATATAGAGAACAACTAGAAGAAGCAGGAATGATTATTTCTGGGCAATCAAATGGTTTAATTGAAGCTGTTGAAATCAAAGATCATCCTTGGTTTGTAGGAGTTCAATTTCACCCTGAATTTACTTCTCATTTAGAGACACCAAATCCAATAATTTTAGACTTTGTAAAACAGGCAAATAAACATAGTTAATGTCTAAAATTACAAAACCAGAACTTTTTAATCTATTAGAAGCAAGACATGAGAATGATACATATTCTCTTCTTGCAAATATTCCTGCACCTGACAGTTTTAAAGATATCAAAAAAGCTACCCTTAGAATTAAAAAAGCAATTTCAAATAATGAACAAATAACTATAGTTGGTGATTATGATGTTGATGGTGTAGTCTCAACAACAATTATTGTGGATTTCTTCAAAAAAATTGGAGTTGATGTAAATTATATTATTCCAAATAGATTCAAACATGGATATGGTTTATCACCAAAAATTGTCGATATGATTAACAGTGGGTTAGTAATTACTGTAGATAATGGAATATCAGCAGTTGATGCAGCTTTAAAATTAAAAGAAAAAGGTATTGATTTAATTATCACAGATCATCATACTGTTGGTGAAAAAGTTCCAGATGCCTATGCAATTGTAAATCCAAAACAAAAAGATTGCAATTTTCCTTTAAAAGAAATTTGTGGTGCACAAGTTGCATGGTACCTTTGTGCCTCAATAAAAAAAGAACTTGACAAAAAAATAAGTATGCAAGATTTCTTTGACCTTTTATGTGTAGCTATTATTGCGGATATAATGCCTATGACAAGTTTAAACTATACAATGGTTAAACATGGCCTTAAAAAAATAAAAACATCACGTAGACCTGCTTTTATTAAGATAAATGAAATGATGCAAAAAGAATTTTTTGTATCAGATGATGTAGGATTTACAATTGCTCCAAAAATCAATAGCGCAGGAAGAATGGATGATGCATCAGTTGCTCTATCTTTTCTTTTATCTCAAACTCAATATGAAGCAAATGAATCGCTACAATTATTAGAAGAGTTAAACTGCTATAGAAAAACTCTACAAGAAGATATTTCTCAAAAAGCAAATACGGCAAGTGATGCTAATGACAATGCAATTATAGTTTGGGGAGAAGATTGGCATGAAGGAGTAATAGGAATTGTTGCTTCAAAACTATCACACTCATACAAAAAACCTGCTTTTATTTTTTCAATTAAAGACGGTATTGCAAAAGGTAGTGCCAGAGCCAATGCAAATATAAATCTTCATACAATAATAACAGAAACATCTGATTTACTTTTAGGATTCGGTGGTCATAAAAATGCCGCAGGATTATCATTAAAAGCTACGAACCTAGAAGAGTTTAAAAGAAGAATAAATGACCAACTAAATGTTGAACCAGAAGAGTTACATATAGAACATGATGTATTAGGTGAGCTTGATGTTTCATGCGTTGACATAGAATTTCTAAGTATTATTGAAAAGTTTGAACCTTATGGTTTAGAAAACCATAGACCAATTTTCAAAATATCAAATTCTAAAGTCTTAAAATCACAACTTTTTGGACGAGATAAAAATCATTTAAAACTTACACTTAGTAGTAATGGATTTGTTTTTGAAGCATTAAGATTTCATGCAGATAGAAAAATTTTAGCTGATTATATAGACTTAGTAGTTTCTGTAAATAAAAACGAATTTAGAGGACAAATAAGCCCTCAATTCTTAATTCAAGATATTTTATAAAACCATAGGAGGCACAATATGAAGTTGTCTTCCTCTTTTAATTCCTTCTAACTCTAATATCTCATCATCAATAGAAGTTCGTCCAGTAGAAGAGCTTAGAATATTTCCATTTCTTATATCAATAAGTTTAATAAAAACTATTAAATTTTGAGTTGTAATAGAATAAGTCCCAACAACTGCAAATTGTGAGTCAACATTCTTTTTATTAATCTCATTTTGTTTTCTTGTTAAAACATTTAATCCATGTTTACCATATTGAAAGTATTCACCAAGTTCTACTTCTCTAACAGTAATATCATGATTTAATACAGAATCTTTTAAATGATCAGATAATAAAAAACCAAGTTTTGAACGATTTCTTAATTTATCTAAATTCACAAAATCTGAAACTAATACAACATCATCAATGCTGATATGTCTTTTTAGTTTAACAGATGATTTATCTACAAGTCTTTGAACAAGAGAATGAAAATCATTTGAACCTGTAAAGTTTTTATGGTTATCAGGAGATTTAAGGGCTATTTGATTTAATACATCAGAACAACCAGATAGAGTAATTATAAAAAATACTGAAGCTAATGTAAACTTCAATATTTTTAGTGTAGATTTATTCATTTATACTATTTTTCTCTTATGATTTTAATAGTTCTTGCCGGTCTACAATCTTTAAATAAAATACAATCATTTCTTTTATTATGTAAATAAGTTGATCTTGAACTTGAAATGATTTTTCCAGTAATATTATCAATAACTCTTGCATTTAACATTACTTTTCCAAATTGTCTAGAGTAAGTTCCTACAACTACATAAGTATTTGGAACCTGATCTTTTAGTTTATAAGGGTTTCTTGTAATAAAGTATTCACCTTTTTCATTTATTGAAACAGCCATTTGACCTCTATATTCAATAATGTTAAAACCTCTATTAGACATCTCATTAATCATGCTTTCACTTACAATTCTTCCAAATTCAGTTGTCTTTTTGAAATTATCTAATCTAACAAATGAAGTAATCAGAACTGGCTTACTAGTATCCATCTTCTTATTTCTCATCATTTGAGTAGCTAGTGAGTTAATTGTTCCTTCTAGCGTTGATTGTGTTGTTACATTTCTTTGCATATCTTCTGCTATTTGAATATGTTGTTTTGTAACTTGTACTTTTTGATTTTCTTTTACAACACTACTTTCTGAATAAGAAGGTGCAAACACAGATTGTGAGAAACATCCAGTAAATAAAAATACTGTAGCTGTCACAAGAGATGTTTTAGCGAAAGTTTTAAGCATAAATTCCCCTTTTATTAATTGCATAGATTCTATTTAAAAACAGCTTATAAATTCTTGAAAAGATTATAACTTAGTTATTTATCTATACACCTTATTTCCATTATTGTATGATAAAATACAATTTATAAGCAATATTACATAAGGAATAAAAATGCCTAAAGTTTTAGTTACCATCTCAACCGGATTTGAAGAAATAGAAGCAATAACAATTATTGATGTATTAAGACGTGCAGAAATTGAAGTAGTGATTGCAACAATAAATGATATTTTAACAGTCGGAGCGAATGCAATTGTTATACAAGCAAATCAATACTTAAAAGATATTAACCCCTTAGATTTTGACATGATAGTTCTTCCAGGAGGAGGAATAAATACTCAAAATCTAGCATCAAGTACACTAGTACAAAACTCACTAAAACAAATGAAAGAAAAAGATAAATACATAGCAGCAATTTGTGCAGCACCTTACGCTTTACATACAGCAAATGTACTAAATAGAAATTATACTTGTTACCCAAGTTTTGAAGAGAAAATAAGACAAGACGGTTACCAAGGTGACAAACAAGAAGTTGTCATAGATGAAAAAATTATCACCTCAAGAGGCCCTGCTACAGCTATGACTTTTGCATTAGAACTTGTAAAGATTTTAAAAGATGAAAATACTTACCAAAAAGTAAAAGCTGGATTATTAGTGAAGAGTTCATAATAACTAATCATATTTTTATATAATAAATTGTATTATTTTAGACTTTATTTTTAATACAAGGAAAACATATGAAAAAACTAATTTTAACTATCTTGTTACTTTGTAGCACTTCGCTATTTTCTGCAGGATTTAACACACCAATGGAAGCTTTTAATTTTTACTATAACCTAGCTGAAAAAGCCAAAGTATATAGAGATAAAAATGGACACTATAGTAAAAAACATATTAATGCCTTATCTCCTCATATGTGGTCAAGAAAAAGTTCTCCTCAAGATATAAGTGTAAGACTATCTCATCATCGAAGTTATATTCTAAGTACAATAAATAATTATAGGGGGGGAAGACCCTTTAGTAGTTAGTTTAAAGGTTGGAAAACCATTCTTTGGACGAGGACAGAAAAGAAAAGGTATATTGACAATCCCTTATACATATTTTAAGCATCAATCTTATAGACAATCTAGGCTTCATACACTAAGAGCAAAACAAGTAGGAAAAAAAATAAAATGGTTTATAAAATAAATAGAAACCAGTATCTAGGAAATATTAGATGATTAAACACTAAAACTATGAGAGATAGATTCATCTCTCATAAACTCTATAAAATACAATTACAATTTATCTACCTGTTATTAAAATGTAACCATCATCTAATAAAATCTATTTTATGAAATACAAAAGCATATTTATCTCAGATGTACATCTAGGTACAAAATTCTCAAATACAACCAGACTTCTAGACTTTTTTAAACACAACGATAGTGAAAATTTATATTTAGTTGGAGACATCATTGATGGTTGGGCAATTAAACGTAAGTTTATTTGGCCACAAACACATTCAGATGTAATTCAAAAAATCCTAAAAAAAGCTAGAAAAGGATGCAATGTTACTTTTATTACAGGTAACCACGATGAATTTTTAAGACCTTTTGCTCCCCTAGTTCTTGGTGATTCAATTGATATCAAAAATGAAGTTGAATATACATCCTTAAATGGGAAAAAATATTTAATCACTCATGGAGATTTTTTTGATTCAATTACCATGACAAAAAGATGGCTTGCCATTCTTGGCGACTACGGATACGATTTACTTTTAAATATAAACCAAATTATAAATGTCATAAGATTAAGACTTGGAATAAAATCAAGATGGTCACTATCTAAATATATAAAAGACAATGTTAAATCTTCAGTATCCTTTATAACAGACTTTGAATCAACCTTATCTAATCATGCAAAACATAAAGGATATGATGGCATAATATGTGGACATATTCACAAAGCAGAGATAAAAGATGTCGACACCATAGAGTATTTAAACTGTGGTGATTGGGTTGAATCATGTACTGCGATTGTAGAAACATTTGATGGAGAATTTAAGATAATTAATTGGTTAGAAAAATGAATTTAGCTTTAGTATTAAGTGGAGGAGCTGCACGTGGAGCTTTTCATTTAGGAATACTCAGCTTTCTTGAAGAAAAAGGTATAGAAGTTGATGCTTATTCAGGAAGTTCTATTGGAGCAATTATTGCTTGTTCTCATGCAAGTGGAATTGAAGCTAGAAAAATATTAGAAATTTTTAAAAGTGATGATATAAAAAAAGTTTTAAAATTCAATTACTTTAAAAAAGGTCTAATAAGAATAGACAAAGATCATCAAATTTTAAACCAATTACTCCCTATTAGAAAAATAGAAGACCTTCCAAAAAAAGTTACAATAAATGCATATGATACAAATACAAAAAAGGTTTTGTATTTTGATAAAGGAGACACTCATATATTATGTATGGCTTCAAGTGCACTTATCCCAATCTTTAGACCAATTCACTATGAGAAACACAACTTAATTGATGGTGGACTTTTTGATAATATGCCAATCAAACCACTTGAAAATAAAGGGTTTGATATTTATACTGTTGATTTAATGCCAAGGTCAACTAATGAAAAAAGAAGAGGATTTAACCCTTTAAAACAATTAAAAAAGAATTTCTTCAAAACACGTTTTGATAATGGAAGTTATTCAATTCATCATTCAGATGTATATATTACGCATCAAAGTCTACGACATATAAATATGTATACATTCAAAGGTTTACAAGAAAGTTTTGAATTAGGATATAAGGAAGCTCCCAAATATTTTTCTTGAAAATTATAATCTAATTTTCAACATCAACTACTTTTTAAAGACCAATTCGTTATAATCGCGATATTAAATATTAAAGAATTATCATGTCAACAATACCACAATTTACACATTTACATTTACATACAGAGTATTCACTACTAGATGGTGCCAATAAAATTAAGCCTCTTGCAAAAAAAGTAAAAGAGATGGGAATGACATCTGTTGCAATGACCGATCATGGAAATATGTTTGGTGCAATTGACTTTTATAATGCAATGAGAAAAGAGGGTATTAAGCCTATTATTGGGATGGAAGCCTATATTCATAATAATGAAGAATTAGGAGATAAGACAACAAGACAAAGATTCCACTTATGTCTTTATGCAAAGAATCAAACAGGTTATAAAAATCTAATGTTCTTAACTTCTCAAGCTTATATGCATGGATTTTATTACTACCCAAGAATAAATAAAAAACTCTTACGTGAACATTCAGAAGGATTAGTTTGTAGTGCAGCTTGTTTACAAGGTGAAATAAACTGGCACTTAAACTTGCAAAATCCTCGTAACGTTAAAAATGGAGCATTAGGATATGAAAGAGCAAAAGAGATTGCTTTAGAATATCATGATATTTTTGGTGACGATTATTATTTAGAGATTATGAGACATGGAATTGGTGACCAGCATTTCGTTGATGACCAAATTTTAAGAATTGCTCATGAAACAGGAATAAAACTTGTTGCTACAAACGATACCCATTATTTAAACCAAAAAGATGCAGATGCGCACGAAGCATTCATGTGTATTGCAATGAATAAACTTTACGATGATCCAAATAGATTAAGACATTCTGTTCATGAATTTTATTTAAAATCACCAGAGCAAATTGCAAAACTATATGCAGATATACCTGAAGCAATTCATGCAACACAAGAGATAGCCGATAAATGTAATTTAGAAATAAAACTAGGAGACCCTACTCCACCTAACTTTAAATTTACAAAACAAAAATCTGCAATTGATAGTCTAGTATTACCAGAGCCAGACTTAGAATATTCACTAGAAAATGACAAAGTTTTGTTTATTCACGAATGTTGGAAAGGTTTAGAAAAAAGACTTAAAATTGTTGATGCATCTAAACACCAAGAATACAAAGATAGATTACAAGTAGAAATTGACATTATCAATAATATGAAATTCCCAGGATATATGCTAATCGTATGGGATTTCGTAATTGTTGCAAAAGAAATGAAAATTCCAGTTGGTCCAGGGCGGGGTTCTGCTGCTGGTTCACTTGTTGCTTTCTCTTTAGAGATTACCGATATTGACCCAATGCCATATGGTCTACTTTTTGAGAGATTTCTAAACCCTGAAAGAATCTCAATGCCAGATATCGATATGGATTTCTGTCAAGCAAGACGTGGAGAAATTATTGATTATGTTGTTGAGCAATATGGAAGAGCCAATGTTGCACAAATTATTACTTTTGGTAAGTTACTTGCAAAAGGGGTAATTAGAGACGTTGCCAGAGTTCTTGATATGCCTTATTCAAAAGCAGATGCAATGGCAAAACTAATTCCTGATGAATTAGGAATTGACCTTACAAATTCTTGGGAAAAAGAACCAAAAATAAGAGAACTTTGTGATATTGATCCACAAGCAGCAAGAGTTTGGGAATATGCATTAGCACTAGAAGGTCTAAATAGAAATGCCGGTACTCACGCGGCTGGTGTTGTTATTTCAAATGAACCTTTATGGAACAAAACTCCTTTATTTAAACCTTCAGGACTTGATACTTTAGCAACTCAATACAATGGTAAATATGTTGAAGATGTGGATTTAATTAAGTTTGACTTCTTAGGTCTTAAGACCCTAACAGTTATAGAAGAAGGTTTAAAACTTATTGAAAAAAGACATGGTAAAAGAATTGACTTCCTTACAGCAGATGTTGATGACAAAGGGGTTTATGACTTAATCCAAACTGGTAATACAATTGGTTTATTCCAAATTGAATCAGATGGTATGCAAGATTTATGTAAAAGACTTAAACCAGATAATTTTGAAGATATTATTGCCGTTCTTGCTTTATATAGACCAGGGCCAATGGAGTCAGGAATGCTTGATGACTTTATCGATAGAAAACATGGTCGTGCAAAAATTGACTATTTCTACGATGAATTTGATGCACCATTACGACCTATTCTTGAGCCAACTTATGGAGTTATTGTTTACCAAGAGCAAGTTATGCAAATTGTACAAACAATTGGTGGATTTAGCCTTGGTGGTGCCGACCTTGTTCGTCGAGCTATGGGTAAAAAAATTGTTGAAGAAATGGACAGATTAAAAGGTGAGTTTGCAGATGGTGGAGTAAAAAAAGGTTATGTAAGAAGCCATTGTGAAGAACTATTCGACCTGATTGTAAAGTTTGCTGGATATGGATTTAATAAATCTCACTCAGCAGCCTATGCTCTTGTAACATTCTATACATCATATTTAAAAAGATATTATCCATCAGAATTTATGGCAGCCTTGCTTACACTTGAAAAAGATAATACTGATAAAGTTGTAAAGTATGTAGATGAAGTAAAAAGATTAAAACTAGACCTTTTCCCACCTGATATTAATAAATCAGACTTAGTATTCTCAGCAAGAAAACTAGAAGGTGAAGAAGTTGTAATGTTTGGTATGGGTGCTATTAAAGGTGCTGGAGATGTTGCAATCAACTCAATTTTAGAAGCTAGAAATGAAGATGGTGATTTTAAAGATTTATCAGATTTCATTTCAAGAATTGACGGAAGTAAAGTAAATAAAAGAGTAATAGAATCACTTACAAAATCTGGAGCATTTGATAATTTTGGATATTCAAGAAAATCTTTATTAGAACAAATTGAAAGAATCAGTGAAGCTGTTGGCGATGCTATGAAGATGAGAAAACAAGCAACGGGTTCTTTATTTGGTGACTCAGAAGAAATGACAAGATCTGAAATTGTGTTAGAGCATATGGAAGAGTATTCTTCAAAAGAAATTCTAGAATTTGAGAAAGCATCATTAGGATTCTATGTATCAGGACATCCTCTAGATGAATACAGAAGTCAATTAGACCAGATCAAATATACCTTATCATCAGAACTAGACGAAATTGCAGATGGTTCACAAGCCTTATTTGTAGGAAAAGTTGAAAGTATTGTGCAAAAGATTTCTAAAAAAGGTAACAAGTTTGGTATTGCTTCAATCATGGATTTACATGGAAATATTGAATTAATGCTTTTTGAAAATAGAATAAAAGAACTTGAAGATGATTTTGGAATTGATTTAAAAAATCCTAGTGACTCTGAACCAATTGCTTTTAAAGTAAAAGTATCTAAAGATGAGAATTTTACGAGAATGAATATCTTGAAAATCGAAAGTCTAAAAGATGCAAGAAAAGAAAAAATAAAAACTAAACAAAAAGTAGTTATTGAGCCACCAATGACTATTGCTATTCCTTTTTCTAATAAAGATATGATTATGTATAAACTTTTTGAAGTAATTGCACATAATCAAGGAAAACGAGAATTAAGACTTCTTATTAAATCAAAACTTGGCGATATTGAATTAGAAACAGGTTTTAAAGTTACAACAAATGTCGAAAATCTAATTGGACAAATAGAGGGAGCATATATAGTAGAATGAAACAAATCTTATTAACAAATGACGATGGTTTTGATGCAATTGGATTAAAAGCATTGATTGAAGCACTAAGTCCTCTTGCAAAGATAACAGTAGTAGCACCTGCAAAAAATAAATCTGCATGTGGACATTCATTAACTCTTGATAGACCATTAAGAATGGTAAACGTTGATGATGACTTCTATAAAATTGATGATGGAACACCTACTGATTGTATTTTCATTTCACTAAATAACCTTTTTAAAGAAGGGTATAAACCAGATTTAGTAATCAGTGGAATAAACATTGGTGCAAATATGGGTGAAGATGTTACTTATAGTGGAACAGCAGCCGGAGCTATGGAGGCAGTACTTCAAGGAGTACCTGCAATTGCCATATCTCAAGTTTGTAAAAGTCAATGTCATGATATAAAAAATGGCTGGGATTTTGCACTAGCAAAAAAAGTTGTTGCTGATGTTGCAAAACAAATTTTAGATGGAGAATTTCCATTACCAAAAAGAAGATTTTTAAATATTAATGTTCCTGCAATTTCTATTGAAGAGTGCAATGGAGTTAAAATTACAAAATCTGGCTTTAGGGAGTATGGGAACGATACACATAGACACTTAAACCCAAGAGGAGAAGAATTCTACTGGATTGGACTACATCCTCTTATTTGGCAAGAAAGTGCAGATAAAGACTGTGATTTTGAAGCTATTAAAGCAAACTATATCTCAATTACCCCTATAATGTTAGACTTAACTTCTTATGAAGATATTGAAACATTAAATACATGGATAGAAAAGGATAATTATTGAACTTAGAAAAAGCATTACTATCAAATATTGATAAACTTGTTGGTAGATTAAAAGATGAAGATGAATTAAAAGAAGTTTTAAAAAGAAAATTTACTAAAAAAGAATTAAAAGTTTTTATAGCTAAAGAAGAAAAAAAAGATATTGAAGAAATCAAAGCTTTAGTTAATGATGATGAAAAAAGAGTTGAAGAGATATATAAAGCTGCAATTAAAAAATTAAATCAAGAAAAAATAAAACAAGAATTGGTTAATTCAAAAAGTGTTACAGACTAGTTGTAACACTTTTTTCTTTTGAAGAAGCGAGAGAAATATCTTCTCTCATTTTTCTATTTTTATCAAAATTTACTAGAATCATACCTGCAAATTTTTTATCTTTATAAAATTCAACTCTAAATATTTTTCCATTTCTATCAATAGAATACCTTTTTAAAATTTTATTTTTACTTACCTTTACACCAGATTCGTCTTTTTTTCCTTTTTGTACAAAGCCAATAATATTTACTCTAAAATTCTCAAGAGGTTCAATCTCAAAACTTTTTTCAACATCTATTATTGAACCAAGAGTTACGGTTTTTTGTTCACCATCAATATTAATTGAAACAGTTTTTTGCTCATGATCCATATCTAAATAATCAGGTTTTAGACTTGCTAATTTCCTATTTCCATAATGAATCATGTATGTTCCATTTTTCTTAATAATTGTCATTAAAGGATTTGATGGAGTAAATTCTAAAGTTCCATCTTTTTTTATAGGAAAATATTTAAGGATATTTCTAATTTCACTTAAAGGTAATTGAATTTTTTCATCATAAAAAGAAATGTAAATATCATTATTTATAACATTTTTAACTGCCAAAGAATTTAATTCAAATTTTCTTTCAAACTCGATTCCCATAATCTTCATATATTTTTCTAGAGCAACTAAATGATAATAAGTTCTTTCATGTAAAGGAAGAACTTTACTCGCTTCATTTCCAAAAGCAGCTTTTCCATTATTAATTGCATAATAAGTTAATGTTTTTTCCATTTCCTTATCACCCATTTTAGTATGTGTATTTTTCACACTATAGTAATGTTTTGGTTTTATTAAATTCTCATTTACATAAGCACAAACTTCTTTTGATATATCTTCAAGATTTCCATATGCTTCAATATCTAAATTAGATTGGTCAATAATCGAACTTTGTCCCCATCTATTAGGAGAATGTGACCAATCAATATGTTCTTCTCTATAAAATCCACTTCCATCATGTAAGTTTAAAATAACTTTTACATCAGGTGATTTAATGTATTTCTTAATTCTTTGAATAGAAGTATAATCTGGATCATTCATTTTTAAAGCTGCAAACTTTCTATTCATATCACCAAAAGGACCACGTGAACGCTTAATAATAGAATAAAAGTTTAGATTTGGAACAACCCAAACTGAACCTTTTTTAATTTCATAATGTGTTGTAATAAGAGATGCTGCCATAAATGCACCAGGTTCATCACCTTGAATACCTCCAACAATTAAAAGAGTATTATCATCTTGAATACCTTTTTTTATAAAATCAAAATCAAAACTTTGAGTATTAGCAAATAAATTTTGAATAAAAAGTGAAATAATAAATAGTTTAAATAACTTTAACATGCCAAGGTTCATACCTTACACCGTCCTTATTGTTGATTGTATATCTCATATCGATATATTTTAATTTTCGCATTTTTAGAAATTCTTGTGTTAATGCAAATCTAGACGTGAAATTTGCATGGCCAAAGCCTTTTTTCCCAACATCAAAATCTGCAATACTATGATACGTATATGCAGGAGGAGCTAAAGATTTAGAAGCAATTGATAAGTTCCCATCAACTGAATCAATTTTGTCTAAAAATAGTTTTGTCTGCTTAATAATACTTCTTACCCCAGAAGTTAAAGTTAAAGAATCACCAACATCATCTTTCATTTTTTGATAAACATTCATTGGTTCACCTTTAAATAGATAATGTCCCGTTCTCGGTATTTTAATAATATCTTTTTTATTGATTTTTTCAGTAATTTTATTTGAAATTCTTTCACCATAAAAACCATGATATGAAGGATCATAATAAAAAATAGATTCTAAAAAATTTAATTCAGATTTTGAAAATGACTCAATTTTATTTGAATATTTTGCAATTCTTAAAATATCATCAAAACTAATTACATTAAAATTTCCATAACCTACATGAGATTGAATAAATTTTAGTTTTTTTCTAACAGAAACAAAATCATTAAAATGTTTCTCTTCTAAAAATTTATCTTTTTTTATAATTTCTTTTTTGACTTCAACTTCTATGATTTTTTTTTCATTTTTTTGTTCTTCAACTTCTATTTTCAAGACATCACTCAATTTAGTTTTTAATGTACGAGTAGGAAAGACTGGCAATTCTACTGACGTTGTTGAAGCGTTAACTGATGTTACAAGTGAAGGTAAAACTAAAGTTGTAGCTGAATATTTTAAGAAATCTCTTCTTTTCATTTGCTAACCTATAAAACCATCTTGATTTCTTTGTGTTCACCAAGTATTTTATAAATTTCTTTTCTATCATCTTCATTATGAACAATTAATTCAATAGAATAACTTTTAAATTTACCCTTTTTACTAACATTTGATTCTTTAACAGAATGTTCTCTTTCTCCGAAAATATCTTTTGAAATGTATTTAACATTAATAGTTTCAAGCATTACAATTTTATATTTCCAAGAACATGGATAATCTAATTCAAGTTTCTGCTCATTTAAATCAATCATCTAACAAAATCTCCACTTTTGCCACCACTTTTCTTTTCAAGTTGAACATCTGAAATAATCATAGACTTATCAATTGCTTTTACCATGTCATAAATAGTAAGTAATCCAACAGATACACCCGTTAAAGCTTCCATCTCAACACCAGTTTGTCCATTAAGTTTGGCAGTAACAATTAATTTAAAACCAGGTAATTCTGGTAGTTCTTCAATATCACAGTTAATTCCACTTAACAATAAAGGGTGACACATAGGTATCAAATCACTAGTTTTTTTTACACCCATAATTGCAGCAATAACTGCAGTTTGAATTACAGGTCCCTTTTTAGTACTATTATCCATAATTGCAGTAAATGCATCATTTGACATAGTGATTCTTCCTGAAGCTATAGCAACTCTAGTTGTTTCACTTTTATCAGAAACATCAACCATTTTTGGTCTGTCATTTTCATCTAAATGCGTTAAATTCAATATTTAGCCTTTTATTTTTGTTTATTATTATATCTTTTCTATAGTTAAATTGAAATTAAGTAAACTTTAAATATAATGCTACCCTAAATTTAAAAAGAAAGAGGGTGAACTTTACATGCCAGGCATTAAAGTAAAAGATAGTGAATCTTTTGACGAAGCATACAGACGTTTTAAGAAACAATGCGATAGAAATCTAATTGTTACTGAAACTAGAGCTAGAAGATTTTTTGAACCAATGACAGAGATCAGAAAAAAACAAAAAATTAACGCTAGAAAGAAAATGCTTAAGAGATTATACATGCTTAGAAGATACGAATCTAGACTGTAGACATTCGCTTAATCCAAAGAAAGGTCAGTTATTGCAACTGGCCTTTTTTTATGTCAAAAATAAAAGATATAAAAAGAAGAGAGATGAAAAACTTCAAAAAAATAAGATATCAATTATTAACACTGCTAATTATAATAACTCCTATATACTCAAATACAAACATAGAAGCCGATTACTATACTAAAGAAGGATATTGTGTTGTAAAGTCACAAATACAAAAATACATAGGCTTAAAACGTTTTAAAACGGAAGAAGACTTTAAAAATCATTGTAATGGAAAAATGATATTCAAATATAAAGAAGATAGATGTAGATGGTTTAGTATGAAAGAGATGAGATTTAATATATTAATAAGTGATGGAAAGAATAAAAAGAGAGTATTTAAAATAGGAGAAAGAATAGAGATGTGCACAAATGTAATAATAGAAGAGATAATAAAGAAAGCTAAGAATAACTAGATGCAATACACAAAGAATAAGAGATAAATAGATAAAAGAAAAATGAATATGAATAATGAAATAAAGAATAATATGTAAAAACATAAAAAAGCGGGCAAAAAAAAAGCTCTTATCCAAGCTAACAGTAAAGTTAGGATAGATAAAAGCTA
>OJIJ01000022.1_pt1 | contig 29760 bp, 24 predicted proteins | sample 1595891 | NCBI WGS metagenome assembly OJIJ01 (sample SAMN05416853, study PRJEB24817) | seawater metagenome | isolation source: Sea water | place: Canada:Atlantic | collected 2013-11 | reverse complement strand
ACGAGATCCTCTCTGGTCTCGTGGGCTCGGAGATGTGTATAAGAGACAGTTAATAGGGTATCAGCTAAAAAAGGCTAAAAGTGGATAAAAATAAATCAGAAAAACTAAAAGAGATATTAAATCAAACAATTTCACAAGAAGAGATTGAAGAGAAATTAAAAAAAGAAATTAAATCAGCTGCTATAAAAAAAGCTGAACAAAAAAAAATAGAAGAAGAACAGTTAAAAAAAGCTGCAGAAGATAAAATAGAAGAGCAAAAACTTCAAAAAAATAATCCTGAAATAGCGATTAATAATGAGCCCCTACAAAAAACTACTGAAGAAAAAATAGAAGAAAAGGTAAATCATAAACTTAATGAAATTGAGATAGAAACAAAAAGAGAAGAAGACGGTGTAGAAGAAAAAGTGATTATTCCAAGTGTTAGAGAAAAGAAAAAGGAAAATCGAGATATAAATATTCTTCTTTATTTAGTTGGAACAATTGCCTTACTACTTTTTTTAGTAGTAATCTATTTATTTATAAACAAGGGGAACTTATCAGGATCTAATCTTTCTACAGATAAAAAAGAAATCTCTACGGAAAAATTTTATGAAGAAAAGATTCTAGAAGAAAATAGAGAAATAAAAATAGAACCTAAAGCTATAAAAAATGACACTGTAATAAAAGAACCAATGATAAAAGTTCAAGAAAATATTGAAAAAATTATAAAAGAAGAAAAACCCAAAGAAATTATAAAAGAAGTTATAAAAGAAAGAGTAATAACAAAAGTTGTTAAACTTGATAAAAAGAATTTTAAAACGTATTACAACTCGGCTAAGTTTAATAGTTTGAAATGTTATAACTTCAAGGCAGGAGATGTATTCCCAACGAATACTTGTAAAAAAAATCTAGCTAAATTTCTAAAAGAAAACAAAAATGCATTAAGATTTGAAGTGATTCCCGTAATTGCAGAAAATGACAATATTATATTTAATAAAATGCAATCAAATATGAAAAGTATGGATAAAGCATTTCAAGATAGAGTAAAAGAGTATATGTATAGAGGATTATCTAGGGAAAGAGTCCTAGAGACGACATGGTATATAAAAGATATTTTAGGAGAAGATTCAATTTTAACTCCTACAAATTACTATGTAAAATCAAAGAAAAATAATAAGGGTATTATTGTTAAAGCATATCATTAAGAGATATGCTTTAATACCTCTTCTTTATCTAGAAGAGGGAATTTCTTATCATAAATAGTTTGATAAGGCTCATCCCCTTTACCAAGAATTAAAACTACACTATTTGGATTTTCACGTCCTAGTTCAATCGACTTTCTAATCGCTTCTCTTCTATTTACTTCAATGAATAGATTTTTTTTATTTTTGATCCCTTTACAGATATCTTCAATAATCAAATCTGGATCTTCAAATCTTGGGTTATCAGAAGTAACAATAATTGTTTTAGCAAAATTTGAAGCAATTTGACCCATTATAGGTCTCTTATTTTGATCTCTATCTCCGCCAGCACCAAATACTGTAATAATATCTTTGTCATTGAAGCTTTCATAAACTTCTTTCATTCCATCGGGAGTATGTGCAAAATCTACAATAATAAGAGGCTCTGAAGATATAATTTCCATACGACCACTTACTCCGGCAAAATTCTCAACAACTTCACAAATCTCTTCAAGAGTTTTATTAGTTAAAATATCTACACTTGAAACTGCAGCCATTAAGTTATATATATTGAATAAACCCATCATTGTTGAAGAAAAAGAATACATATCTTCTATTTTTGAAAACATTACATTCATACCATTTTTAAAAGAATAGGCAGAAACGTTATATGTTGAAGGATTTTCCATACCGTAAGAAGAGGCATTTTTAGGATTAAATTTTACAATTGGGTCATCTTTATTTATCAACTTCTTTGAGTCATCATTAAAAAAAGAATTTTTAATATTTATATATTCCTCTATTGTCTTGTGATAATCTAAATGGTCTCTGGTAATATTTGTATGAATTTTTAATTCAAAGCCTAGGCCTTCAATTCTTTTTTGTTCAATGGCATGAGAACTTACTTCCATAACAAAAAAATCGCATTCATTTTCAATAGCTTTTTGAACATGTGCAAAGTTTCCAAGTTGAACAGGAGTAGTTAAAGTATATTCTTCAACTCTTTCATCATTTATGAAAAAACCTCTTGTTCCTTGAAGAGCAACCTTATATCCTAAATCAAGCAAAATAGAATATATTGCAGCTGCAGTTGTTGTTTTTCCATTTGTTCCGGTAATTCCAATAATTTTGATACTAGAGATATCAATGTGATTTTTTAAATCTTTTGCTTCAACAATCTCTTTACAACCATTGTTTATAGCATCTTCTTTAAATCTTTCATTTTGTTTTGAAACTACAAAAACACTGTTGGCATTGGCATCTTTTGAATTGTCGGTAAATATCTTATTATTTATGATTAATTGCAAGTTTTTTCTCTTCTAATTTCTTGTATAGTTCTTCAAGTTTAGTATCATATGAAAAGTATTCATTAAAACCATCTAAATATGAATACGCAGTAGTATTAAAATCATTATCAATTAGTTTTGTAACAAAATCAAAAAAATCTTCTTTATTTTCTATTGCAACTTTTGTTGAAAACATAATATCTTCAAAAGCAACTCTAAAAGAACCCCTTGATTCAATTAGTCTTTTAAAGTCTTCATATCTAATAGCATCAAGAGTATCAACAGTTGATGCACTTAAATCTTGTAATATTTCCATCATTTTATCAACATCACCATCATATGCGTTAACAACATCTTCAACATATGTAATGGCTTCATCAATATCTTCTTCTTTAACAATTGAGAAATAATCATATAAAGATATTGCTTTGTCAACATCTTCACTTGCTATATCACAAAAAAGCGCATAAATTGGGTACTCTTTATTAGTTGGAAAGTTTGATGATAGTTGTGAATATATAAATAAAGCTTTGTCAAATTTTCGTTCTGTGAAAAAGACATTTGCTTCATTAAGCAATCTATTCTCGTTTATCATTAAAGCTCCTGTAAATTATTTTCCATACCTGCAGGTACATTTACTATTTGAAGTTCTGGATGAATCGCTGCTTTTAATTCTTTTTCAACGATAAACTTCAATGTACTCCCACTTGCACTACACCCTACACAGGCACCTTTTAATTGTATAAAAACTCTTCCATCAATAATATCAAGAAGCTCTATTGCCCCGCCATCTCGTGCTAGCATTGGAGCAATTTTTGACTCAACTATAGAAGTTACTGGTGGTCTAAGATCTTCATCGCTAAATGGTAACATTTTCTATCAACCTTTTTTTGCTTTTTTATTAACATATAAAATACCAATAGCAGTACAAACTAAGATTACAGCTATTGTAGAAAAAATAAATGTTAGTGTAACTTCAGATTCAAACATCTTAATTTAATACACTCTCACATCTATTACAAAGTGTCTCTTCAGAAGTTGAAGTAAACTTCCAACATCTTGGACATTTTGCATCGTTTGATCTATATACTTCAAACTCTTTACCATCTATTTCGAATTGTCCAAGTATATCAGCCTTTTGTTTACTATTTGTTACTGAACTAACTAAGAACCAATCTGATGATTCTGTTTCATTTAAAGATAAAATATTTTCATCATTTGTATAAATTATTAATTCTAATGTTGACTTAATAATTTTATCTTTCTTAAGTGTATCTATAGCTTCTGAAAATTTTTCTTTAGCAGATAATAATATTTCTTCATTAAGATTAGATTCAACTTCTGGTAATACGAACTTCTCATAATCAAAGATATCAGTTGCTCCACCTTTAATAAATTCAGGGGCATAGTTAAGTAACTCATCCATTGTATAAGTTAAAATACAAGCTAAAGTTGAAATAAGCTTTTTAAGGATAATTGCCATTGCACTTTGAGATGCAATTCTATGAATATCATTTTTATCATCACAATATAATCTATCTTTACAAACATCTAAATAGATACCTGAAAGGTCAACAACTAAAAAATTATTTAACTTATTTAAGCCTTTTGAATATTCATAAATAGAGAATGCAGATTCAATTTCATCAAATACTTTATTAGCTCTACTAAGTACCCACTTATCAAGTACTCCCATTTTATCAACAGAAACAATTTCTTCTAAATCACTAACATTTGCAAGTAAAAATCTTGCTGTGTTTCTAATTTTTCTATAAAGTTCAGCATTTTGTTTTAAGATATTATCAGAGATTTTTAAATCTGATTGATAATCACTCATTGCAACCCATAGTCTTAAAATCTCAGAACCGTATTGCTTCATAACTTTATCTGGAGCAACAACATTTCCTTTTGATTTAGACATTTTTTCGCCTTTTTCATCAACAGTAAATCCATGAGTTAAAATTGATTTATAAGGAGCAATTTCTTGTGATGCTAAAGTAGTTAAAAGTGAAGACTGGAACCAACCTCTATGTTGATCACTTCCTTCTAAATACATATCAGCAGGGAAAGTACCAGCATCATAATTTCTAGATCTTAAAACTGCATTTTGAGTAGAACCAGAATCAAACCATACATCTAAAATATCCATAGTTTTTTCTAAATCTTCTGGATTATATCCACTTCCAGGATATAACAATTCTTCAATTGATAAATCATACCAAGCATCACAACCTTTCATTTCAAAAATCATAGCTGTGTAATTTAATACTTTTTCATCAAAGATAATTTCATCAGTCTTTTTATTTCTAAAGAATGCAATAGGAACACCCCAATCTCTTTGTCTAGATATACACCAATCAGGTCTACCATCAAGCATAGACTTTAATCTATTTCTTCCCCACTCTGGATAGAAGGTTAAATCCTCTACTACTTTAAATGCATTTTCTCTAAGTGTTTTATTCTCTTTCCCATATTTATCATCAATAGAAATAAACCACTGTTTAGTTGCTCTAAAAATAATTGGCTTATGAGTTCTCCAACAATGTGGATAAGAGTGTCTAATATCTACGTGTTTAAGTAAAGCATCACCTAGTTCTTCTAAGATTAATTCATTTGCTTTAAATACATGAACACCTAAATATTTGTCTGTATCATTGAATAATTTTTCTCTTACAATTGTTTGATCAAATTTACCATAAGCATCAACTGGCATTATAACATCTAAACCATATTGAAGACCTACTTTATAATCATCCTCACCATGCCCAGGAGCAGTATGAACAGCACCTGTCCCAGCATCCATTTCAACATGTTCACCTAAAATAATTTTTGATTGTCTTCCATTTAAAGGATTAATAGCATGAGAGTTTTCTAATTCTTTAGGAGAAACATCTTCAATAATATCCCCAGAGATAACTTCTTGTTCAATTAAAGAATTATAAAGTTTCTTCGCAACAATAAATTTATCAGATGTTAAAACATATTCTTCTTCACCATTTAAAGCAATACCAGTATTTGAAGGTAAAGTCCAAGGAGTTGTTGTCCAAATAATTACACTCGCATCTAACTTTTCATGCTTGAATGCAACAAAAATCGAAGGAGAAGTTTTATCTTCATATTCAATTTCAGCTTCAGCAAGTGCAGTTTGTGCAGCCCAAGACCAGTGAACAGGCTTGCTTCTTTGAACTAATAAACCTTGATTTGCAATTGCACAAAGTTCTCTATAAATATTCGCTTCAAATTTGAAGTCCATAGTTAAATATGGCTTATCCCAATCAGCGATTACTCCAAGTTTTTTAAACTCATCTTTTTGTATATCGACAAATCTTGTAGCATGGTCACGACACAATTGTCTTAATTTTGATTTTGGTAATTCTTTTTTCTTAGTACTACCAATTTTCTCTTCAACTTTTTGCTCAATTGGTAAACCATGACAATCCCAACCTGGAACATATCTAATTGATTTTCCATTGAAATAATGAAACTTATTAATAATATCTTTTAAAATTTTGTTTAACGCGTGACCAATATGGATATGTCCATTTGCATAAGGAGGTCCATCATGTAAAGTAAAAGAAGGCGCACCTTTTCTATTAGTCTTCATTCTGTCGTAAACTTTTTGTTCATCCCAAAGTTTATATTTCTTTGGCTCATTCTGAGGGAGATTCCCTCTCATCGGGAATTTTGTATTTGGTAGTAATAAACTATCTTTGTAATCCATTTTCTATACCTTAAATTATCTATTGTTATTTGCTATTTGTTTAAATCGCAGATTATATCTAAATGAGTGTTAAATTTATATAAGCTATCTTAAGTATCTTTTTCTTGTCCAAAAGATTCATTTGTTTTACCACATCTTGGACATGGATTTTTTGGATTTACAAAACATGAAAAGCAGTATGTACTTTCGCAATCTCTACATGAAAGTTTACAATGTTTACAAACAAAGATATTTATCTCTTTTGTTTTTTTAAAATTTTTTTTACTGAACCAATTAAACATGAATTTATTATAGTTAGATTGTACAAAAATTGTACAAGAAAGTTTATTCTTCTTCATTAATAGTTATAAGATGTTTCTATTGTACACATATTGAACACCCTATATTTGGATATAAAACCTATAAAATGTTACTATAAAACATATTTTATAAAAAATTATAAATTTTAATTATAAGTTCTAGTACATTATTATTATATATGTGCTAAAATCTTTACTATAAAATCTAAAAGTACAAATAGGGATATTATCAATGGATACAAAACATTATGAAGTAATAATAGTTGGTGGTGGAATTTCAGGTTCAGCACTTTTCTATGAATTAGCTAGATACACTGATGCAAAAAGCATGTGTATGCTAGAAAAATATGAGGACTTAGCTACATTAAACTCTAAAGGTACAAGTAATTCGCAAACTATTCACGTAGGGGATATCGAAACTAACTATACTTTAGAAAAAGCTCATGTTACAAAAAGAGCTGCAAAAATGATTGAAAAGTTCAATTTACAACGTGGACTTCAAGATAAAATTATGTTTGCACATCAAAAAATGGCTTTAGGTGTTGGTGAAAAAGAAGTAGAATTCATTAAACATAGATACCATGAATTTAAAGAGTTATTTCCTTATTTAGAATTATGGGACAAAGAAAAAATCAGAGAAGTAGAACCTAAATTAGTTTATGCTGATAAAGAACAAACTAAAGATAGAGCTGAACCTATTGTTGCAATGGGTACACAAAGTGAATATACAACTGTTGACTTTGGAGCTATGACAAAAGAATTAGCAAAAGCTGCACAAGAAGAAGACAAAATCACTGATATATTCTTTAATGCTGAAGTTGAAGAAATTGAAAAAGTTGGTGACAAATATAAGTTAACTACAACAAGTGGTTCAGTTTTTACTGCTGATTTTGTTGTTGTAAATGCTGGTGCTCACTCATTATTCTTAGCACATAAAATGGGATATGGAAAACATATGGGTTCTTTATCAATGGCAGGTTCTTTCTATATTACAAGTGGTGAGTTCTTAAATGGTAAAGTTTATATGGTACAAAATCCAAAACTTCCTTTTGCTGCACTTCATGGTGATCCTGATATTTTATGTGATGGAAAAACTAGATTTGGACCTACGGCATTAGCTCTTCCTGTATTAGAAAGATATAAAGGGCTTAAATCTCTTGGGCAATGCCTAAAAACAATGAACATTGATGGTAATATCCTTAAAATCTTCTGGGATTTATTAAAAGATAGTGAAATTAGAAACTACGTATTTAAAAACTTCTTATTTGAAGTTCCAGGAATAAACAAAGGTTTATTTGTACAAGACGCAAGAAAAATCGTTCCATCATTAAGTGTTGATGATATTGAGTATGCAAAAGGATTTGGTGGGGTTAGACCTCAAGTACTTGATAAAGATAAACAAAAATTAATGCTAGGTGAAGCATCAATTAACCCAGGTGGGGGAATTTTATTTAATATGACTCCTAGTCCTGGTGCCACTTCTTGTTTAGCTAATGCAGAAAGAGATATTGAAGTTGTAGCTGAACACTTAAACCTTACATTTGATACAGAAAGATTCTTAGACGAATTAACTGATAAAGAATAGTATAATAGAGTATGGGATTTAGTCCCATACTAAACCCCTTAAAAAGTCATATAATGTACGAGACAATATTCAATGATAAAGAGATGCTTTTACTCCAAAACATGCTCAGAGATCATAAAAAAACAATTACAACTGCAGAAAGTTGTACAGGAGGGTTAATTGCCTCTATGATAACTGAGGTTTCTGGTTCATCTGATATATTCAATGGCTCAGTAATCACTTACTCAAATGACGTAAAAGCTCAAGAATTAGAAGTAAGAAATGATACATTATTAAGATATGGTGCCGTTAGCGTGGATGTTGTTGAAGAAATGCTAAAAGGTGTGATTAAAAAATTTAATGCTGATTATGCAATTGCCATTAGTGGAATTGCAGGACCAAATGGTGGAACAAAAGAGAAGCCAGTTGGTACAGTTGTAATTGGTATAATAGGTAAAAACTTAGGTCAAGATATAGAGATTTGCAAGTTCAATGGAACACGAAAAGAAGTTCAAATTCAAGCCGCAAAATACTCTTTGAAAAAAATTTTAAAATTTTTTCAAAAAACCCTTGACAAATAATAAAAAACCTATTATAATTCCAGTCCATTTTAAGAAAACAACTTCTTAAAATATGTGACCTGTTAGCTCAGCTGGTAGAGCATCTCCCTTTTAAGGAGGTGGCCAATGGTTCGAATCCATTACGGGTCACCATCAATATAATTTTTATTATTAATAAAACGATGGCCCCTTCATCTAGTGGTTAGGATCTTGGATTTTCATTCCAATCACAGGAGTTCGAGTCTCCTAGGGGTCACCATCGGTCGATTAGCTCAGTTGGTAGAGCGCTACCCTTACAAGGTAGACGTCAGAAGTTCGAGTCTTCTATCGACCACCATTTAAAAAATCGTTAAATGCAGTTAGCATAGATTTTTATAAATGTTTTTTTCAGTGACATCTAAATACAAACTTTGTATTTAGTATTTTAAGCGCGGTAGTAGTTTAGTTGGTTAGAACGCCTGCCTGTCACGCAGGAGGTCGAGGGTTCGAGTCCCTTCTACCGCGCCACTTTTTAAAAAAAAATCATTAATCTTTTTTCTTCAACTATTTATTATCTTTTTATTATAATTGCGTTATTCTTAATTTATATTACTTAAGGATATTTTTTTAATGATAAAAGCCAAATCTTTATACCATCTTATTTTATACAGCATCATTTTTATCGTCATATTAACTTCTTCATTTACATTTATTATCATTGAAAATGCTTTTGATGAATTCCAAGAAAAAATTGATATTATAAAAACAGACTTCTCAAGTAAACAAAAAGATTTAATTCAAGCAGATATAAAAAAGACTCTAAAATTTATCACATATTACCATGAAAAATTCAAAGGGACTAAATCAGAACGCGAAATCCAAAATGAGTTATTAAACTCCATTGAAAAAATGAGAGATAAAAAAGATATAAATGACTATGTCTTTATCTACGAGTTTAATGGTACTTCAATTTATTATCCAGTATCAGATAAAAATATAGGAAAAAATCTTTATGAATTTACTGACCCTACTGGGAAAAAAGTGATTCAAGAAGTCATAGATATTTCACGAAAAAAAGATGGTGGGTATGTTCAGTATATTTGGTATAAACCTGCAATAAAAAAAGAAGCCTTAAAAATCTCATATGCACTTTCTTATAAGCCATGGAATTGGACTATTGGAACAGGTGTATATCTAGATGATATAGATAAAGTAGTAGAAAAAAAACGTAATGAATATGATGAAAAAATTTCTAACTATATCCTTCAAATGTTATCACTAACCATAATGTTAGTACTTTATTCAATCTTTATTTATAAAAATGCAACTATTTTAATTGTTAATGATGTAAAAGAAATTGGTAAATATTTAAAAGAAACTCAAAAAACCGATACTAGGATTAATCAAAATAGATTAATATTTGGAGAGTTTAAAGTTATTGCAAATTTTGCATATGATGCTATGCATAATATAAAAGATAAAAATAATATGCTTAAAGATTTAAATAGCCATCTAGAAGAAAAAGTAAATGAACAAACGAAAGAGTTGACAAGTTTAATTGATTCTCAAAAACAATTTTTAAAAAATTCTGTTCATGAAGTAAATACACCCTTATCAATCATAAGAACAAATGTAGATTTATTAAAAATGCATACACCAAATAATAAATATATAGCGAATATAGAATCAGGAACAAAAATTATCCAATACATATATGACGATTTATCATATTTAATTAAAAAAGATAGAGTTGAATACCCAAAAGAATATATTAACTTTACAGAATATCTAAAAGCTAGACTAGACTTTTTTCATGGTGTTGCTACTTCTAATGAATTATTTTTTATTACAAATATAGATGAAGAAATATATATTAAATTTAATAAAACTGAATTACAAAGAATAGTTGATAATAATATATCTAATTCAATAAAATATTCTTATGCAAAATCCCCTATATATATTAGGCTGACATATTTTAATGATGAAATTGTTGAGTTTAGTGTTAAAACAAATTCAGACAAGATTGCAGGTCAAGAAAAAATATTTAATGATTTTTATAGAGAAAACAACTCACGTGGTGGTTTTGGTCTAGGACTTAGGATTGTAAAAGAAATCTGTGATAAAAATTTAGTTATAATTAAACTTGACTCAAACGATAAAGATACAAAATTCACTTATAGGTTTAAAATAAATGAAGATACTACTTCTTGAAGATGAATTAATGCTAAACAATGCGATATCTGAATACTTAAGAGATATTGGGCATATGGTAGAGAGCTTCACAGATGGTGAAGAAGTTGTTAATTGTGTAGATACAAGTTTTGACTTACTTGTTCTTGATATTAACGTACCTAAAAAAGATGGTTTTGAAATACTTCAAGATCTAAATAAAAAGAAAATATACATTCCAACAATTTATATTTCCGCACTTATTGATATTGAAGACATTACCAAAGCTTATGACTTAGGGTGTAGAGAATATATTAAAAAACCTTTTCACTTAGAAGAATTAGGCATAAAAATAAATCAAATACTAAAAAAAGACCAAAATAGCACTTCACATATTAGGTTTTCAGAGAACTACTCATACTCTAAAGATAAACAAACACTATATTTTAGTAGCGAACCACAAACACTTACAAAAAAACAATTAGAGATTATTCACATACTTGCACTTAATATAAATATGATTGTAGATTTCGAAAGATTCAGAATTGATATCTGGGGTGGAGAGAATATTGACAACCCAACAATAAGAGCAGAGATTTCAAGACTTAAAAAAGCACTAAAAGAAGACTTTATCAAAAATATCAGAGGATTAGGTTACAAAATTGACAGATATTATTCTGTCTAACAAATCCCTCAAATAGGCTCTTATAGAGCTTATTTGCTACGTTAATACTATACTCAAAAAAGAATTATGTAAAAAATATGTAATTGCTACCTTTTTGCTACATTGACGCATTATACTTTCAAGGTTGAATTACTAAAGACAGTTCAGTATTTAGTAAAAATATAAAAGGAGATCTAGATGAGTCCAGAAAAAGCTCAGGCATATTGGAAAGAAAACATTTCAATGATCATGAAACTACTTGTAGTTTGGTTCGTTGTTTCTTACGGATGTGGTATTTTATTCATTAATGAACTTAATGCTATTGAAATTAGTGGTGTTAAGTTAGGATTTTGGTTTGCACAACAAGGTGCGATATATGTATTTGTTGCATTGATTTTTGTTTACGTTAAAGTAATGGCAGGAATTGATGAAAAATACGGCGTACACGAGTAGGAAGGGAATAATATGGAATTACAATCATTAATTTACCTATTCGTAGGTATTACGTTCGCAGTTTATATTGGTATTGCTTTATGGGCAAAAGCTGGATCAACTAAAGAGTTTTACGTTGCAGGTGGTGGAGTTCACCCAGTTGCAAATGGTATGGCAACAGCAGCAGATTGGATGTCAGCGGCATCTTTCATCTCACTAGCTGGTATCATTTCATTCAAAGGTTCTGATGGTGGTGCTTACTTAATGGGATGGACTGGTGGATATGTTCTACTAGCTATGTTATTAGCTCCTTACTTAAGAAAATTTGGTAAATTTACAGTTCCTGACTTTGTTGGTGACAGATATTATTCTGATACTGCAAGACTTGTTGCTGTTGTTGGGGTTATCTTCGTTTCGTTCACATATGTTGCTGGACAAATGAGAGGGGTTGGAATCGTATTCTCTAGATTCTTACAAGTTGATGTTAATACTGGTGTTCTTATCGGTATGGCAATCGTATTCTTCTATTCTGTACTTGGTGGTATGAAAGGTATTACATATACTCAAGTTGCACAATATGTTGTTATGATTTTTGCATATATGATTCCTGCAATCTTCATCTCGTTACAAGTAACTGATACATTTATTCCTCAATTAGGTATTTTTGCTCAAACAACTTTCGCATTTGACGATGGTGTTAAAGTAATCCCTGAAGGTACTTATCTATTGCATGCTCTAGATATGGCAGTTTCTGACTTAGGATTTAAAGAATATACTCAGCCAGGTAACTTATGGAATACATTTATGTTAACTACTGCACTTATGTTAGGTACAGCTGGTCTTCCTCACGTTATTGTTAGATTCTTTACAGTTCCAACTGTACAAGATGCTAGAATCTCTGCAGGTTGGGCATTAGTATTTATTGCAATTATGTATACAACTATTTCTTCAGTTGCTGCATTCTCTAGAATTAACTTAATCAAAAACGTTCAAAACGTTGAATATAAAGCGTTTGTTGCTGGTGAGTTAAAACATCCAGACGGTACACCAAATAATGGTGGATGGTTCAAAACTTGGGAACAAGGTGGATTATTAGCTTGGACAGATAGAAATGGCGATGGAAAAATTCAATATGCACCAGGTGCTGCATTTGATGCTAAAAAAGGTAAACCTAAATTTGACGGTACAAAAGTTACAGAAAATGGTAACAGAGCTACTACAAATGGTAAACCAGCTGGAAACAGTGGAAAAATTGAAAATGAATTATACGTAGATAGAGATATCATGGTACTTGCGAATCCTGAAATTGCTAACTTACCTAACTGGGTAATTGCATTCATCGCAGCTGGTGGACTTGCAGCAGCATTATCTACAGCAGCAGGACTATTACTTGTAATTGCTTCAGCAATTTCACATGACCTTATGGGACAAGTTATCTTTAAAGACAAAGAAACTGGGAAATCTACATTAAATGAGAAATCAGAATTAATGTGGGCAAGAGTTTCAGCGGTTGTTGCTATTTGTGTTGCCGGTTACCTAGGGATTAACCCTCCTGGTTTCGTTGCACAAGTTGTTGCATTAGCGTTTGGTATTGCTTCAGCAGCGTTCTTCCCTACAATTATCCTTGGGGTATTTGATAAGAGAATGAACAAAGAGGGTGCAATTGTTGGTATTTTAACTGGTCTTATTGTTACTATCGGTTATGCAGTTTACTTCATCTGGGGTCCAGGAACACCAGATCAGTATTTCTTAGGAATTTCTCCTGCATCGTTCGGTACGATTGGTACAATCCTACATGTAATTGTAGCATTTGCTGTATCTAGAATGACTCCTGAACCTCCACAACATATTCAAGATCTTGTTGAGAGTATCAGAATTCCTTCTGGTGTTGGTGAAGCTCACGATCACTAGTCAAACTAAAAAGTCAACCTTCGGGTTGACTTTTTTTTTGCTCTTTTTTATGCTATTTTTTAGTATTATAAATTAATATTAAAAAATGGTATACACAATTTATTAAACTACTATCAAATTATAAATATTTAAAATCCCATTTTTTTACATTTAATTTAACTATAATAATTACTATTTTACAACTGAAGGAATGTTATGAGTCTTCGTGATCAAAAATCTTTTTTATCAAATATTCACCCTTTTGAATTATTAACAGAAGAGCAGATGGATAGATGTATTAGACATATGGATATTGCCTATTATCCTAAAGATGAAATTATAATTACTCCAGAAAAGATACCAGATCATTTCTTTGTTATTATAAAAGGATGTGTTCATGAACACAATGAAGAGGAAGAAGTACTTGTAGATTATCACTATGAAGATTCTTTTGATGCAAATTCATTAATATATGGTAAGACAAATAATACTTTTAAAGTTTATGAAGACCTAATTTGTTATGAAATTGAAAAAAAAGTTTTTCTTGAACTAATTGAAAAAAATGATGGGTTTAAAGATTTTTTCTTAAATAATCTAGTGACAAAATTTCAAACGTTAAAAGATAAAGAATATACTTCAGAGCTTTCAACATTTATGATTGCCAAAGTAAGTGATACTGTTTTACATCCACCTTGTATAGTTAATTCAGGGACACAACTTATTGATGCAATCGAGAAATCGATGGAGTTTAAGACTTCAACTATTATTGTAAGAAAAGAGAATGGTAAATATGGAATTATTACAGACTCATTACTAAAAGTTAAAGTATTATTAGAAGGAAGAGATTTAACTATCTCTGTTGATGATATAGCAATATTCCCCCTACTCTCTGTAAATCAAGATGATTTTCTTTTTGATTCTTTTTCTCTGTTAATTAAAAAAAATATAAAAAGAGTTGGTGTAGTTGATAACGATGGAAATATGATTGGAATCTTAGAACAAATAGATGTACTTTCACATTTTGCAAATCATACATATGTTGTTGATTCAAAAATTAAAAATGCAAAAAATATAGAAGATTTAAAAGATGCAAGTATAGAACTTATTAATACTATTAAAACACTAAATGCAAAAGGTGTAAAAGTTAATCATATTTCAAATTTAATTGGTCAATTAAATACAAAAGTTTATAAAAAATTATATACATTACTTATTCCAGAAGAATTACAAAATAGTGCATGTTTTATTGTTATGGGAAGTGAAGGAAGAAATGAGCAAATTTTAAAAACTGACCAAGATAATGCACTTGTAGTTTGTGATCATACAGATGTAGAACAATATAGACCTTACATGGAAAAAATGACAGAGATACTTATAGATTTTGGTTACCCTCCATGTGAAGGTAATATTATGGTTTCAAACCCATTTTGGTGTAAAAATGTTGAAGAATATAAAAAAGAGACAGCAAGATGGATTGAAGCACCAGATATGCAAAACTATATGGATCTTGCAATTTTCTTTGATGCTTATGCAGTTGCAGGAGATAAAAATTTATTAATTAATTTAAAAGATGATTTGTTTAATAAACTTCATGATAAAGATGTGTTTATGGCATATTTTGCAAAAGCAACTTTAACATTTGATACTCCAAGTACTGTTGCAAACTTTATGACTAAAACATATGTTATTGATATTAAGAAAACTGGTGTTTTTCCAATAGTACAAGGTATCAGATCACTTGCTTTAAGAGAGAGAATTAGAGAAACAACTACTATAAAAAGAATAAAAATATTAGAGAGTAAAAAAATATTAGAACATGATATGGCACATGAATTACTCGAAGCATTTGATGTTCTAAATACATTAAGACTTAAAGCTCAACTAATAATGCTACAAGATAATAAAAAAATAAACAATGAAATAGATACTCACTCTTTAGGTAAAATTGAAAGAGATTTATTAAAAGACAGTTTTAAAATTGTTAATGATTTTAAAAAGTTTATTACCTACTCATTTAAAACTGATAAGATTTCATAATGTTTGCAAATATAATAAAAAACTGGCAAAGGAAAAATCTAAAAGATGAGAGATATGCTTTTCTTTACGATAAACCTCCACACGATGAGTATGTTTGTTTAGATTGTGAAACAACAGGTTTAAATCCTAAAAAAGATGAAATCCTTTCTATAGGTGCTGTAATTATAAAAGAAAATAAAATATTAATGAGAAAAACATTAAATATTTTTGTAAAACCTTCAAAAAATGTTACAGAAGAATCTATAAAGATACATCAAATAAGACCTATTGATTTAGAAAATGCACGAGATCCTAAAGATGCAATAATGGAACTTTTGGAATTTATTGGGAATAGGTCAATTGTGGGATATTACATAAAATTTGATATTGCTATGATTTCAAAATATACTAAAAAATACATTGGTATAAAACTTCCTAACCACTCAATTGAAGTATCTTCAATGTATTATAAAACTAGACCAAAAAATTCTGAATATGCATTTGTTGATTTAAAATTCGATACGATCATGAAAGAGCTAGAAATCCCAGAACTAGGAAAGCATGATGCATTAAATGATGCAATTATGACATCGATGATTTTCTTAAAATTAAGAGAAATGACACCTGCAAATTCTACTTTTTACCCGGGACAATAATAATCAAACTATCTTAAGTAGCAGAAAATAGTATTATTTTCTTGCTACATTTCCTTATAACTATATTTAAATAACTAATACTCTGATCTTAATCTTGACTTAACAATCAACTTTTAAACTAATCTAAAAAAGAATCGATGTATAATTTTACATTATTTTTATAATGCTATTCTAATGCTATTAAAAACATGAAGGAAAGTGATATAAAAAAATAATACTAGAGGAGAGGACGTTTCTATGAATGATGAATTAGTAGAAAAAATTAAAGCTAACCCTGATTATCAGGCCTTAGTAAAAAAGAGAACTAGTTTTGCTTTAAAACTAGGTATTTTTGTATTAGTAATGTTTTATGCATATATCTTGACAATTGCATTTAACCCAACAATATTGGGGACAAGAATTGGTGAAGGTGTTATGACAATAGCATTTCCTGTTGCAGCTGCAATTATTATTATCAGCTTCATAACAACATTAATCTATGTAAGTAGAGCAAATAATGAGTTTGAAGACTTAACTGAAAAAGTAAGAGAAGATGTAAAGGATCTATTATAATGTTAAGAATTTTAGCACTAATTTCAATTTTAGCAGTTGCAATGTTTGCAGCTGGGGATGCAACATTTGAGGCATCAAAAAGAGATATTAACATTCCAGCAATTGTTATGTTCTTTATTTTCATTGGAGCAACATTAGGTATTACTTATTGGGCGGCAAGTAAAACTAAATCTGCAAGTGATTTCTATACAGCAGGTGGTGGAATTTCTGGATTCCAAAATGGTATGGCAATTGCTGGAGATTATATGTCAGCAGCATCTTTCTTAGGATTATCTGGTCTTGTTTATTTAAAAGGATATGATGGTCTTGTTTATGCAGTTGGATTTTTAGTAGGTTGGCCAGTAATTTTATTCTTAATGGCTGAAAAATTAAGAAACTTAGGTAAGTTTACATTTGCTGATATTGCAGCATTTAGACTTGGACAAAAAGAGATTAGAACATTAGCAGCATTTGGTTCATTATCTGTTGTTACTTTATACTTAATTGCCCAAATGGTTGGATCAGGAAAATTAATCCAAGTACTATTTGGTTTAGAGTATGAATATGCTGTAATCTTAGTTGGTGTTATGATGATTATTTATGTAACATTTGGTGGTATGCTTGCAACTACTTGGGTTCAAATTATTAAAGCTGTTTTATTATTATCTGGTGTTACTTTTATGGCATTTATGGTTTTACAGCAATTTAATTTTGATTTCACACAGCTTGCAACAAAAGCAGTTGAAACTCATAAATTAGGACAGGATATTATGGAACCTGGTGGGTTCATATCCGATCCAATTTCTGCAATATCTTTAGGACTTGCATTAATGCTTGGTACTGCTGGTTTGCCACATGTACTTATGAGATTCTTTACAGTTGGTAATGCCAAAGAAGCAAGAAAATCAGTTGTTTATGCAACAGGATTTATTGGTTACTTTTATTTAGTTATTGCTGTTATTGGTCTGGGAGCAATTGTTTTCTTAAACTCTGATGCAGGTGCTGCATACTTTGTTGATGGGAAACTATTTGGTGGAAATAACATGGCTGCAATTCACTTATCACATGTTGTTGGAGGAGATATCTTCTTAGGATTTATTTCAGCAGTTGCATTTGCAACAATTTTAGCAGTTGTTTCTGGTCTTACGCTAGCGGGTGCTTCTGCAATTTCTCATGACATTTACGCAAATGTTATTTGTAAAGGGAAAGCTGATGAATCAAAAGAAATGGCAGTTTCTAAAAGAGCAGTAATTGTAATTGGTGTCGTTGGTGTATTACTTGGTATTGCATTTGAACACCAAAATATTGCATTCATGGTTGGTCTTGCATTTGCTATTGCTGCCTCTGCAAACTTCCCAATTCTTTTCTTATCAATTTATTGGTCTAAATTAACAACAAGAGGAGCATTTATTGGTGGTATGTTAGGTTTAATTACAGCTGTTGTACTAGTAATCTTAGGTCCTGTTGTTTGGGTATCAGTATTAGGAAATGAAACACCTATTTTCCCTTACAAACATCCTGCACTTTTCTCTGTGTCTGTAGCATTTATAGGTATTTGGTTTTTCTCAATTACTGATAAATCACAAAGAGCAAAAGATGAAATTAAAGCATTTGAAGCTCAAAGTGTTAGAGCGGAAACTGGTTTTGGTTCTGACGGTGCTGTTGATCATTAAATGTACAATTTGTATAAAATTTGTACATTTAAGACTATTTGATAACTCTATTTGATCCAAAACTGTACTACAGGTACCATAAATAGGTATCTGTAGTATAATCATATTTTGTTACCTTTCTACATAATTTAGAACTTTCTTACATAATTAGTACATAACATGTACAATAATTGATTTTTCATATGTAATAATAACAATGTTTTATATGCTATGTTATTGCTACCCTTAAGTAGAACTTATAATTTGACATATTAACATCATTAATTTTTCTTATGAAGGACGATCTTAAGAAAATGAAGGGGAAAAGATGAAGGACGAATTAGTAGAGAGGATTGAAAACAATCCGAAATATCAAGAGCTAGTTTCGAAAAGAAACAGCTTTGGTATTAAGTTAGGTATTTTTGTACTTGTAATGTTCTATGCATTTATTTTAACAATTGCATTCAACAAAGAAGTATTAGCTACAAAAATTGGTGACGGTTTAACTACTGTTGCATTTCCTATTGCATTAGCAATATTAGTAATTAGTTTTATAACTACATTAATCTATGTAAAAAGAGCAAATGGTGAGTTTGAAGATTTAACTAATGAAATTAAAGATGATGTAAAGGATTTATTATAATGTTTAAAATATTAGCACTTATTACAATATTTGCACTTAGTGCATTTGCTGCTGGTGATGCAGAATTTGAAGCAGTAAAAAGAGAACTTAATATTCCTGCAATTATTATGTTTTTTGTTTTTATTGTTGGTACACTTGGTATTACTTACTGGGCTGCAAGAAAAACAAAATCAGCATCTGACTTCTATACTGCTGGTGGAGGAATTACAGGTTTCCAAAATGGTTTAGCAATTGCTGGAGATTATATGTCTGCCGCTGCTTTCCTTGGAGTTTCTGGTCTTATTTATTTAAAAGGTTATGATGGTGTTATCTATGCTGTATCATTCTTAGTTGGTTGGCCAATTATTTTATTCTTTATGGCTGAAAAGTTAAGAAACTTAGGTAAATTTACTTTTGCAGATATTGCTGCATATAGACTTGGTCAAAAAGAAATTAGAACATTAGCTGCATTTGGATCACTATCTGTTGTTATTTTATATCTAATTGCTCAAATGGTTGGGGCAGGTAAACTTATTCAAGTACTATTTGGTATGGAGTATGAATTTGCAGTGCTTATGGTTGGTGCATTAATGATTGTTTATGTTACTTTTGGTGGTATGCTTGCAACTACTTGGGTACAAATTATTAAAGCTTGTTTATTATTAACAGGTGTATCATTTATGGCAGTTATGGTTTTATATCACTTTGACTTCTCATTTGAATCTTTAGCTGTTAAAGCAACTGAAAATCACACAGCAGGTGAATCAATTCTAGCTCCAGGTGGATTTATTTCTGATCCTATTTCTGCTATATCTTTAGGTATGGCTTTAATGCTTGGTACTGCTGGTTTACCACATGTACTTATGAGATTCTTTACAGTTGGTAATGCTAAAGAAGCTAGAAAATCTGTTGTTTATGCAACTGGTTTTGTTGGATATTTCTGGATTATTATTACTATTGTTGGTTTTGGTGCAATCGCATTCTTAAACTCTGCCGAAGGTGCTGAATACTTTGTAGATGGTAAATTATTTGGTGGAAATAACATGGCTTCAATTCACTTATCACATATGTTAGGTGGAAATGCATTCTTAGGATTTATTTCAGCTGTTGCATTTGCTACTATTTTAGCAGTTGTATCTGGGTTAACACTTGCCGGTGCATCTGCAATTTCTCATGATATTTATGCAAACGTTATCAATCCAGATTGTACAGAAGAACAAGAAATTAGAATCTCTAAAATTACTGTTATTATTGTAGGAATTGTTGGGGTTACATTAGGTATCGCATTTGAATCACAAAATATTGCTTATATGGTTGGATTAGCATTCGGTATTGCAGCATCTGCAAACTTCCCAATTTTATTCTTATCTATTTACTGGAGAGGATTAACAACTAGAGGTGCATTCATTGGTGGATTTATTGGTCTTATCACTGCTGTTACTTTAGTTATTGTTGGGCCAATTGTTTGGGTACAAATTTTAGGAAATGCAGAAGCAATCTTCCCATATAAACACCCTGCACTATTCTCAGTAACAATTGCATTTGTTGGAATCTGGTTCTTCTCTACAACAGATAACTCTCAAAGAGGGAAAGATGAAAAAGAGAAATTTAGAGCTCAAAATGTGAGAGCAAATACAGGTATTGGTTCAGCTGGAGCAGTTGACCACTAATACAAATTTTTATAAACTTTCATCAAAGGATTTACTTCCTTTGATGAAAAACACTACTTTTTAATTAAATTCCATTTTTCTTACATTATTTCCTATAAAATCACACTTTTTTTTCAAAAATTTACATAAATAATAATAACAACTTTATTCATTTTAAGTTAGACTTATTAATAAGATATAGTTATATAGTAAGTAAAAAAATATAAAGAGGGATCATGAGTATACTTGAACAAACTACCTTTATAAAATCAATTCATCCATTTGAAAACTTAAATAAAAGACAACTTGAAGAATTTGCAGAAAATCTTGATATTGTTTATTTAAAAAAAGATGAAATATTACAGAAACAAAATAGTGAACCAGAAAATTTATATTTTATTATAAAAGGTTTAGTGCAAGAAAAACTTGATGACGAAGTATTATCAATCTTCTCAACAAATGAGTTTTTTGATACCATTTCGTTAATCGAAAATTATTCAAAACATACTTTTGTCACAACTCAAGAAACAATATGTTATACATTACCACGTTCAATATTTATAAAAACTTTACATGAAAATCCCGCATTAGAAGTTTTCTTTTTTCAAAGTATTTCACAAAAATTAAATGCTAATATTAATAATACAAAAAATAAAGAACTTTCAAATTTAATGGTTGCAAAAGTAAAAGAAGCTAATGTTCATAGAGCCGTTATTCTTCCATACCAAACTACAATTTTTGATGCAGTAACTGTAATAAAAAAAGAAAAAGTTCCAACTCTACTTTTAAAAGATGACAATAATGAAATGTATATTGTTACAGATTCAGACTTTAGAGAAAAAGTTATTTTAAATAGAATGGATTTTGATGATATTGTTGGAAAAATATCAAATAAAGGTCTTGTATATGTAAATGAAAATGATTTTTTATTTAACGCACAATTAATTATGGCAAAACATGGACTAAAACGAGTTGTAGTTAAAAATAATCAGGATGAAATTTGTGGAATAATTGATCAAATCTCCCTATCTTCTTTCTTTGCAACACATACATTTTCAGTTTCAAATAAAATTTCAAAAGCTGAGACAATTGAAGAATTAAAAGAGGCTTCACAATCTTTTACAAAAATCATTAAATCGTTAAATGCTAAGGGCGTAAAAGTTGATTTTATCTCAAAATTAATTAATCAATTAAATAGAAAAGTAATGAACAAGTTATTTAAAATAACTGCTCCTAAAGAACTAGTAGGGAAAGCTTGTTTAGTAGTTATGGGAAGTGAAGGAAGAGCTGAACAAATTTTAAAAACAGATCAAGATAATGCACTTATTATTGCAGATGATTGTACTTTAAGTGATGAGGAAATATTAAAATATACTCATGATTATACTGAACATCTTGTTGATTTTGGATTTCCTAGATGTGAGGGTAATATTATGGTTTCAAATCCATACTGGTGTAGACGACAAAAAGATTTTAAAAACTTAATTTTTGAATGGATTACAAAACCTAGTGGTGACAATTTTATGAATCTTGCAATTTTCTATGATGCAATGGCAGTTACAGAAGATAGAAAAATGCTGACCGAATTAAAAGAGTATCTATTTAAAATAGGTTCTACTTCAAAAACTTTCTATATGCATTTCGCAAAAATTATTATGGATTTTAATGTCCCTTTAGGGTTTTTCGATGGATTTGTTTTTGACTCAAAAGATAAAGAACATGATAATGAAATCGATATTAAAAGAGGTGGTATTTTTATAATTGTACAAAGTATTAGAACTCTATCTTTAGAGCATAAATTAATGCGTGTAAATACAATAAGAAGAATTAAAGAACTTAAAGAACTTGGTGAACTAGATGAAGAATTTGCCTCGGAATTAATTGAAGCATTTAAATTTCTATTAACTATAAAATTAAAATCAAATCTTGAAAAAATGGATAGTGCCGAAACTATTGATAATTATATTAATCCTAATAATCTAAATACAATGGAAAAAGATTTATTAAAAGATAGTTTTAAAATTGTTAATAAATTAAAGAAAAAACTAGAACACCATTATAAGTTAAATTATGTTTAGAACTATACAAAATTATTTTAATAAGAAAAATCTAAAGGATGAGAGATATTCTTATCTTTTTGATAATCCAGTTGATGATGAATATATTTGTTTTGATTGTGAAACAACAGGATTAAGTGTAGAAAATGATGACATAATCTCTATAGGTGCGGTATTGATTAAAGGGAATACAATTGTATCTAGTGAAAAATTTGTTAAATTTGTGAAACCAAAAACTAAACTTCAAATTGAAGCTATTAAAGTTCATCACATACGTGAAATGGATTTAGAAGAGGCAGAAGATATAGATAATGTTATTGAAGAGTTTTTAAAATTTATAGGAAATAGAAAACTTGTTGGATATTTCTTAGAGTTTGATATTGCTATGGTAAACAAATACTTAAAACCAAAAATTGGAATTAAATTACCTAATAAAAGTTATGAAGTATCTGCAATATATCATGATTATAAAATAGAAAAAATTCCTCAAAGTAATGTTGATCTTAGATTTGATGCAATTATGAAAGATCTTCAAGTTCCTGAAATGGGTAAACATGATGCATATAATGATGCAATCATGACAGCAATGATGTTCTTAAAACTTAAAAATCAGCCAAAAGTAAAAATCAAATAAATTTTTTAAGCTAACTTTGACATACGATTGACACATCTTTTCGTTATAATCCTATAAAATTAAAACAAAAGGTAAAAATACATGTTAGTACTAGTTCTAAACTCAGGAAGTTCTTCTTTAAAATACCAATTAATGAATCCAAAAACTGCAGAAGTAAAAGCAACAGGACTTTGTGAAAGAATTGGGATTGATGGTAGATTAGTACATGAAGCAAATGGACATAAAATCAAAAAAGATATTAATATGCCAACGCACAAAGAAGCTATTGAAATTGTATTAGACTTTTTAACAAATGGTGAAGACAAAGTTATTTCTTCAATTGATGATATTGATGCTATTGGACATAGAGTTGTTCATGGTGGAGAATTTTTTAATCAATCAGTAATTGTTAATAATGATGTTATTGAAAAACTAGAATCACTTATTCCTCTTGCTCCATTACATAATCCAGCAAATATTATGGGAATGAAAATTGCGCAACAACTTATGCCAACAAAACCAAATGTGGCAGTATTTGATACTGCATTTCACCAAACAATGCCTGCTGCAAATTATATGTATGCAGTACCATATGAAGATTATAAAGATCATGGAGTTAGAAAATATGGTTTCCATGGAACATCACATTATTATGTTTCAAATGAAGCTAAAAAAATGTTAGCAAAAGAAGATTCAAAAGTTATTGTTTGTCATCTTGGTAATGGTTCCTCTGTATGTGCAGTAAGAGATGGTAAGTCTATTGATACATCTATGGGACTTACTCCTCTTGAAGGTTTAGTTATGGGTACTAGATCTGGAGATATTGACGCTGGTGTTTTATCATACTTAATGGACAAAAAAGGAATGACTGCGGAAGAGACAGTAAATTACTTAAATAAAAAATCTGGTCTTTTAGGGGTATCTGGAATATCATCTGACTTAAGAGAGATTATTGAAGCTTGTGAAAATGGAAATGAAAGAGCTCAAACATGTATAGATATGAAATGTAACCGAATAAAAAAATATATTTGTTCATATGCAGGAATGCTTGAAGGTGTAGATGCAATATGTTTTACAGCAGGTATCGGAGAAAATGCTGATCTTATTAGAGAAAAGGTTTGTAGTGGGTTAGAATTCATGGGAATTGAATTAGATGAAGACAAAAACAAAGTTAGAAATAGCGAAAATAGAGAAATTAATACAAAATCTTCTAAAACAAAAATTTATGTAATCCCAACAAATGAAGAGTATGTAATTGCAAATGATACCTATAGATTAGTAAAAGCTTAATGCTTTTACTAGTTGCTCAAAATATAAATTAATCTAATAATCAACCAAATCTTATACTTAAGTAAAAGGTATGTACTACTTTTATACACACCTTCAAAATATGTATAAAACTTTCTCCAAAATGCTACGCTAATGCTATTCTAATGCTACGTTTGAGTAATATAATTTATTGATTTTACAATAAAGGAAACTTGAATGGGTTTAATTGAAAGTATAAAAGAAAACGCTAAAAAACAACTAAGAACAATCGTTCTTCCAGAGTCTGAAGACGAAAGAGTATTACAAGCTGCTCAAATTGTTTTAGAAGAAAAAACTGCTAATGTAGTTTTAATTGGAAATGAAGAAACAATTAAAGCTGACGCAACTGCATGTGGTGCAAATATTGATGGTGCTACAATTATTGATCCAAAATTGTACGATGGAATTGATGCATATGTTGAAGAATTAGTAGAGTTAAGAAGATCAAAAAATCTTTCTAGAGAAGAAGCTAAAGAAATCATGACTACTGAGCCAAGATTTTTTGGTTGTATGATGGTTAGACTTGGTGATGCAGATGGGCTTGTTGCAGGTTCAAATTCTCCAACGGCTGATGTATTAAGAGCTGCAATACAAATAATCAAAACTGCTCCAGGAATTAAAACTGTTTCTTCTGCATTCGTAATGGAAACTGCAGATGGTAAATTTGGAGATAATGGCTTACTATTATTTGCTGATTGTGCTGTATTACCAGACCCAACTTCTGAGCAATTAGCTGATATAGCATCGTCAACTGCTGCAACAGCATCATCTGTTGTTGGTCTAGAGCCAAGAGTTGCAATGTTATCATTTTCAACAATGGGAAGTGCAAAACATCCATTAGTAGATAAGGTACAAAATGCTGTGCAAATTCTAAGAGACAGAAATGTTGATTTCGCTTTTGATGGTGAAATGCAAGCTGATGCTGCTATCGTTGAAGCAATTGGAGCTAAAAAAGCACCAGATTCTGATGTAGCAGGACGTGCTAATATTTTAGTATTCCCAGACCTACAAGCAGGAAACATTGGATATAAATTAGTACAAAGATTTGCAGGAGCAGATGCTCATGGACCAATTGTACAAGGTTTAAATAAGCCAGTTAATGATCTATCTCGTGGCTGTTCAGTGGAAGATATTTCAAACTTAGTAGCTATTACAGCAACTCAGTCTTAATCGTTAATAAAAAATAATTTAAAAATAGGGGAAAGATATATGTTAGTATTCATTTTAAATGCGGGAAGTTCATCGTTAAAATACCAATTAATGAACCCAGTAAACAAAGAAGTTTTAGCAGTGGGAATATGTGAAAGAATTGGAATTGATGGAGTTTTAAAACACGAATTTGGTGATGACCAAAAAATCAAAATTGAAACTGCAATGCCAACTCATAAAGAAGCTATTGAATTAGTATTAAAAACTTTAACAGATGGTGAAGGTAAAGTTATTGATTCAGTAGATGAAATTGAAGCAATTGGACATAGAGCTGTTCATGGTGGAGAAGACTTTGCTGGTTCAGTTATGGTAACAGATAAAGTAATTAACAAAATGAAAGAGCTTATTCCTTTAGCTCCATTACATAACCCTGCAAATATCATGGGTATGGAAATTTGTCAAGACTTAATGCCTGGTAAACCAAATGTAGCTGTATTTGATACTGCATTCCACCAAACTATGCCTGATTATGCATATATGTATCCACTTCCATATGAACAATATACTAAAAATGGTGTTAGAAAATATGGTTTCCATGGTACATCTCACTTCTTCGTATCAAATGAAGCAGTTAAAATGTTAGATAAAAAACATAATACAAGAGTTATCGTATGTCACTTAGGAAATGGTTCTTCTGTTTCTGCAGTATTCGATGGTAAATGTATTGATACTTCTATGGGTCTTACTCCTGTTCAAGGTCTAATGATGGGAACTAGATCTGGTGATATTGGAGCAGGAGCTATTCAATATATGATGGAAACTGACGGATTAACAATTAAAGAAATGCTTGATATGTTAAATAAAAAATCAGGTATCGTTGGTATTTCTGAAAAATCTTCTGACTTAAGAGAAGTTCTTGAAGGTATGGATGCTGGTGATGATAAATGTAGATTAGCAGTTGATATGATTGCTTACATTATCAAAAAATATGTTGGTTCATACGCAGCTGCACTTGATGGTGTTGATGCATTATGTTTCACAGGTGGAATTGGTGAAAATGCAGCATTAATTAGAGAAAAAGTTTGTGCTGGTTTAGATTACATGGGATTAAACATTGATCCAACTAAAAATAACAAAAGATCTGGTGAAGCTAGAGACATTTCTACAAATGGTTCAAATGGTAGAATCTTTGTTATTCCAACAAATGAAGAATATGTTATTGCAAATGATACATATAAAATCGTTAAGGGTATTGAGTAGAAATTACTCTTTATCTAATCTAGGGGAAAGCAAAAAGGGAAAGATTATATATCTTTCCCTTTTTTTGCTTCTTTATAACTCCTAGAACTTCATAATCAGTAAATAAAAGTAAATCTAATTATTTATGTCGAGTACCTGAACCTCGTTTAAAATCATTTGTGATTTTCCTATTATTTTTTTTAGGTGCACTATTTTTTCTATTTTCAATAAAATCATCAACCTCTTTTTTAAAATCTTTATTTTTAGGACTTTTAGGTTTTCTACTATTGTTCTCATTTTTTGGTTTTCTAGTTCTTGATTCATTTTGCTTAGAATTTCTTTTATTATTTTGTCTAGAATTATCTTTTTTAGGTGGTTTCACTTTTTTTAAAGAAGAAACAGTAAAACCTTCTATATCTTTTACTTCTATTCTTGATTTTAGTAATTTTTCTATATCTTCTAAATATTCATATTCTTCATCACAAACTAAAGACATTGCAACACCTTCATTACCTGCACGCCCTGTTCTTCCAATTCTATGAATATAATCTTCTGGAACATTTGGTAATTCAAAATTTATAACATGTGGTAAAAGCTCAATATCAATTCCACGTGCGGCAATATCAGTAGCAACTAAAACTCTAACTTCTTTTGCTTTAAAATCTTTTAATGCCCTAGTTCTTGCACCTTGTGATTTTCCACCATGTATAGCTAATGATGTAATATTACTCTTATTTAAATATTCACATAATCTATTTGCACCATGTTTTGTTCTTGTAAAAACTAAAACCTGATTCCAATCTCCAGTATGAATTAAAAATGAAAGTAAATTTCTTTTTTTATCTTTTAAAACATAATGAGCAACTTGAGCAACTTGCTCAGAAGAAGTATTACTTCTTGCAACTTCAATAAGTTTTGGTTCTTTTAATAAACTTTTAGACAATGTTTTTATCTCATTAGAAAAAGTTGCAGAGAAAAGTAGTGTTTGTCTATGTTTAGGAATATGAGACATAACTTTCTTTATATCGTGGATAAAACCCATATCTAACATTCTATCTGCTTCATCAAGAACTAAAAAATCTACCCTTGATAAATCTATAGTTTTTTGTGAAATATGATCCAATAATCTACCTGGTGTTGCAATAACAATATCTACACCTTTTCTTAAAACTGCTTTTTGAGGGTTTATTCCAACTCCACCAAAAATAACAGCCGTTTTTATCGGAAGATATTTACTATATGCATCAATACTCTCAGCTACTTGGGCAGCTAATTCTCTTGTTGGAGTCAAAATAAGAGCTTTTATATAAGGCTTATTCTCTTTTTTATGTGCCTTCTGGCTCATAATTTCTAACAAAGGCAGAGTAAAACCTGCAGTCTTACCAGTACCTGTTTGAGCAGCAGCTAAAACATCATGTTTTTGTAAAATGATTGGTATTGATTCTTTTTGAATAGGAGTAGGAGTTGTATACCCTTGGTCTTCTATTGCTTTTAAAATATTAGAATTTAATCCTAATTGTGAAAATGACATTAATTACCTTTAATTAAATTTAGTAATTTAAAGAAATGACAATCCTGGTTAATGAAGAAACTATTGATAAATATAATTTAGATAAAAACGAAGACAAACGTAGCTTGTTTACTATAATTTTTTTCGGAGTATAACACAATTATAAAAAAAGGTAAAGTTTTACAACTTTACCTTCTTATTTATATTAATATAATAGTTAAAATAAAACTAATAAGCTTTTAAAGACCCAAAAAGATTTACAGAGAAACTTGACACTGCTTCATTAATAATTTTATCAATGAATTTTTCAAATTTATCTTCTTTCTTCCACGTAGCTTTATCAACTCCAGATAGTTTTTCAATTTCTTCTTTTGCATATGTTAAAGTAGTAACCTCATCTATAAGTCCAACCTTTTTTGCTTGTGAAGATGTAAAAATATGCGCATCTGCATATACTTTATGATTTTCAACTTTTAACTTTCTTGCTTTTGCAACATCAGATACAAACATTGAATATGTATCTTTAATTACTTTTTGAAGTTCTTCTTTTTCGTAATTTTCCCACTCTCTAGTTGGTGTTCCCGCTTCTTTAAAACGTCCAGCTTTTACAGTTTGTGTTTTAACCCCGATTTTTTCCATAAGTTCTTCAAAATTTGTTCCTTGGAATATTACCCCAATAGAACCAATCATAGCACCTGGGTTTGCAATAATTTTATTTGCCCAAATTGAAGCATAATAACTTCCACTTGCCATAATACCACTTGCATAAGCCACTACTGGTTTAACTTCTGCTAATTCTTTTATTGCATATGCTAATTCAACAGAAGGAGCAACTGCACCACCTGGAGAATTTACAACAAGTAAAACACCTTTTATATTTTTGTTTCTTTTAGCTTCATTAATATCTTCCATAACTTTTTGAATATTTAAGATAGGACCCATTAATTCAATTTTTTGTAAATTTGCTTGTTCTTGATTACCATTAGTTAAAGCCTGTCTCTTATACACATCTCCGAGCCCACGAGACCAGA
>OJIJ01000021.1_pt1 | contig 30740 bp, 31 predicted proteins | sample 1595891 | NCBI WGS metagenome assembly OJIJ01 (sample SAMN05416853, study PRJEB24817) | seawater metagenome | isolation source: Sea water | place: Canada:Atlantic | collected 2013-11 | reverse complement strand
ATCCTCTTCGTCGGCAGCGTCAGATGTGTATAAGAGACAGAATTATACATATGAAGGAATATAATGTCAAAAATAGGAATTTTAGTAGCTAGTTCAAACAATAACTTGAAACTAGGACAAAGACTTGCCCAACTTGCAAGTGAACAAAATGTAGAGACTGAACTAATAAATTTAGTTGATTTAAATTTACCTCTTTACAATACTATTGAAGAAGAAAAAAATGGAATACCTGAAACGGCAACTCTTTTAGCTGAAAAGATTTTATCTCTAAAGGCTTTTATTATTGTGGCTCCTGAATATAATGGGGTTATGCCAGCAGTTTTAAACAATGCTATGTCATGGACTTCAAGAGCAACAGAAAACTGGAGAGACGCTTTTAATGAAAAAACTGTGGGGCTTGCAACACACAGTGGTGGTGGAGGAACAAAAGTTCTTCAAGCAATGAGAATACAGTTTCAACATCTTGGTGCAAATATTTTAGCAAGAGAACTTTTAACAAGTTATGAAAAAGCATTAAATGAAGATAGTGCTAAAAATATGATAACTCAGTTAGAAAAATTATCTAATATTTAATTTTTTGAAATAAAAAGTAGAAAGGAGTATACTACTCTTTTCACTTTTAGGCAGATTACATGGAACACATACTTGGCGCACTTATACCTATTTTTTTACTTATACTAATAGGATACTATTTTAAAAGAATAAAATTCCCTTCAAATGACTTTTGGGCTAGTGCTGATAAGTTAACATATTATGTTCTTATGCCATCTTTACTTATATATAAACTCTCTACTGCAAACCTTGATAATATTGAAGCATTTGATTTTGTTTTGACAGGAATATTAGGAATATTTGCAATACTAATCATAACTTTACTAATAAATTTTAAGACTAAAACAGCAGGTGCTCCTTTTAGCTCTGTAGTACAAGGAACAGTTAGGTTTAATACATATGTTTTTTTAGCTTTAATTGCTTCAATGTTTGGTGATGAAGGTATTGCGTTAGCCGCACTTTTAATTACTTTTGCAATCCCATTGATAAATATAATTTGTATTACAATATTTGCAGTTTATGTAAATGATCAAAAAGCTACTTTTAGTGGAATGATAAAATCAATTGTTACAAATCCTTTGATTGTGGCATGTGTGATTGGTGGAAGTATAAATTATATAGATTTAACTATACCTATTATTGCTTTAAATGTATTGAAAATATTAAGTGCCTCAGCATTACCTATGGGATTATTATCAGTAGGTTTTTCATTAGATTTAAGATCTATAAAAGAAGCAAAACTAGAATTAGTGATTTCTACTGTTTTAAAACTTTTAATTAAACCAGTTTGTATGTATGGTGTTGGTATTTATTTTGGTTTGGATAAATTATTTTTGAGTATTGTAGTTGTTTTTGCAGCGATGCCAACTGCACCTTCTGCTTTTGTTTTAGCAAGACAGTTAGGTGGAGATATAAAACTTATGGCATCAATTATCACTTTACAAACGATAGTTTCAATCTTTACAATCTCTTTAATTTTAGGATTTATTGCTTCTTAAAAAAAAGTTAAAATCACACCTTTATTGCTCTTCTTAGATATTACGTGATAACTATATTTTTTTATATTAGGAATATCTTTTATATTCTCTTTTAGATATTTTTCTACCTCAAAAACTCTATTTTTAGCAAGTGCTTCTAAAAGAGACTTTTTTGATTCTATTTTTTTAAAATGAGCTATATCATTTTTATCTATTACAGGAAGTAAAGTAATTTTCGAAATGTTTTTTTTCTTTTGTAAAATAGTTTGAATTTTGTTTTTACAATTATCAGTAATCATTGCACTTACAGTTTCCATATCGTAGCATTTGACCACTTCTTTTTTACTCTTTTCTTGTTTCGTAATAATTATTAGTTCTTCTTTAACCTCTTCTACTTTAGAAACTTCCGTAGGCTCTTTTATTTCAATTTCTGTCTTACTTATTTTTTCTTCAATTATTACAATAGCTTCTTTTTTTATCTCTTCTGTTTTTGCTATAGCTTTTGGTTTTATTATTTTTACTGGTTTTTTTGATATCTTTTTCTTAGCTTTTCTTTCTCTTTCTAGTGATATCTCTTTATCTAAATTCTTTACTAGTACTTTTTGTAGTGCTTTTGCTTTTTCAGGATTGTATCTATTTGGTTTACATTTTTCACAAGTATAAATTTTATAAAGTTTCTTTTGAGCTATAAGATAACCTTTTGATGCAGCTTGTTCATAATATTCTAGTGCTTTTTCTTTATCTTGCTTTGCTACTTCTTTGTGATATCCATATTCATAAATATTACCTAATCTCATAATGCTTGATAATTCACCTTTTTCGGCAAGGTCTTCGTATGTATTAAGTGCTTTTTCTAAGTCTTGAACGATTACTGGTCTTACCATATATATATTTGCACTGGCGTACTCTTTCATACTATGTATATCATTTGTTTCTACTAACTTTTCTAACCAGTATAAAGATATTTCAGGGTTTTCTATTTTATATATTTCTACAAGTTCTCTTTGAGCTTTTATATTGTTTCTCTTTGCCAGTTCTTTGTATATTTTGATGGCTTCTTTTTTTTCAGCTTTTTTTGCTTCTTCTAATAGGAATAAGTCAGATTTTGTATCGATACTTTTTTCTAATTTGTATATTTTGTTATTTAGACTTGCTACTTTTTGTTTACCATTTAAAAAATAGTTTGAATTCTCAGTATAGAACTTCTCATATTGTTTTAAAGTTTCAATATTTTCTATGTTTAAAATATTTTCAAATTCTTTTTCAAAAAAAGAGATATCTTCTTTTGTATAGTTAAATTTATCAAAACTATTGTATGTTTTCAAGTTAGGAATTTCGACATTGCTGTTTTGACATCCTGTAAAGAATAGAAAAATAGAAAAAATAGATAATATATATCTCATAGTGAACCTTTGTTATAATAAAAGAAGTATAGTAATACATTTATATTTTATAAGGAGTTAAAAGATAATGATTTTTTTGATTTTATTTGGAATTATCGCACTTGTTGTTATTGCTTTGAATATATACGATAATTCAAATTTAGAAAAAATAAGAAAGCATTTTGAAGTTAACAATTGCCAAAGCGTTATTTACTCAAAAGGAACCTATAAAGGTATATGTCAAGATGAAGTAATACAAATTGATAATGGCTTTAGTGTGGATGTTCAAAATGATAAAAGAATCTTTAAACTAAACCAAATAAATAAAATAAAAAAAGATAATTTAACTGTAATTTTGAATGACAGTTATAAAATTGAATTTAAAGATAAAAAACATTTAGAAGTTTTTTATAAAAGACTAGAGGAAAAATATAATAAATGAATGAAATAATAGACTTTGTAAATGCAAAAACAGTAGAAAAATCTGTATTTTTTAAACACTTAAAGTGTTCAAAAGAAGAAGCAGTAATCTTACAATACATAACAAAAGAGTATATCCTAGGGAACGATACATTAGTAGTAATTGATATATTAGGAGAGTTTTATGATGTTAAAAAATTTGAACATCTTGCAAATATAAAACTTATAAAATCATTATTAGAATTTGGATGGTTGGTTCAAAATAGCTTTGATCATATAAAACTTAGCGATATGTCTCAATTAGAGCTTTTAAATTCACCAGTTACTTTGTCTCCTGCATATTTAAAACTTTTAGAAAAAGGTTCTCTAGAATTTGTATTACCAGAGATAAAGAAATATGAGGATCATTTAGAATATCTTCAAGATCAATTTTTCAAAATAGATTTAGCGCAACAATTAAACTTAGTGAAAAGAAATTTTGATGAAAACTCACCAAATATCAATAGACTAAAATCAAAATTAACATTACTTGAAAATAGAATTAAAGATAGAGTAAAAGAAACAGCCAATGAGATTATGCTTGAAGATTTTTTCAAAAGTCATACTTTAGTTGAGCAAGAACAAATGCTCTTCTTAGCACTTTTAAAAGAAGAATATTCTGGTGGTGATGGATCTATTAGAGATATGAATTCATTAATTGATTTAGTTTCAAGTGATGATTATGAGAAAATAAAATATAGAAGTTTATTAGAAGAGGGTTCAAGTTTAGTATCCAATGGACTTGTAGATTATGATGAGGTTTTAACACCATTTGGTGGGATAAATAGAAATTTCTATATTCCAGATGATATTCTTTATAAAATTTCACATCCAACAAAAAAGAAAACTAGAAGTAGAAAAATAAAATTAGATTCTTTAATAAAAGAACAAGATGTTTTTGAGCTTGTTTCAACTACAAAATCTTTAGAAGATGTAGTTTTAAACGATAAAACAAGAGAAACATTAAATGCTCTTCTTAAGCAAATGGATAAAAATGTTTTTAATCGTCTAAAATTATGGGGATTAAAAGATAAAAAAAGAGGGATTGAAGCAAGAATCATATTTTATGGTTTTGCAGGAACAGGGAAAACTTTAACTTCTTTAGCACTTGCAAAATCTCTGAAGAAACAAGTTCTAAGCTTTGATTGTTCAAAAATTCTTTCTATGTATGTAGGTGAGAGTGAAAAAAATGTAAGAGCAATTTTCGATAAGTATTATGATTTACGAGATAAAAGCAAATCAGAGCCTATTTTGCTTTTAAATGAAGCTGATCAGTTTTTAAGTTCAAGAACTACTTCAAGCTCAAGTGGAAGTGAAAAAATGCATAATCAAATGCAAAATATTTTCTTAGAACAAATTGAAAGATTTGACGGAATATTAATTGCAACTACGAATCTTCTTGAATCTTTAGACAAGGCCTTTTCTAGAAGATTTAACTATAAAATAGAGTTTAAAAAACCAACTTTAGAACAAAGAGTTGAATTATGGGAAAAACTTCTGCCTGTTGCTTTACCTTTAGCAAAAGATTTTGACTTAAAAAAACTTGCCAGTCACGAATTAACAGGTGGTCAAATTGAAATGATAATCAAAAACACTGCATTTAAAATTGCACTTGATGATGAACCTGTCTTTACTATAAAATCTTTCGAAGAACAGATTGAAAAAGAGATAAAAGGTAACTTTGACTCTGAAAATAAAGTGGGTTTTTTCTAAAGAAATCTGCTCTCTTTTTGTAAATGTCATCTGAATGTCATTTTGATATATTAAAATATTCTTAAATTTTTTATGTAACTGATACTTTTAGTTATAGAAAAGAAAATAGTTTGAATTAGTGTCCTAATTATAAGATGAGCTTTATAAGATATTGGATATTATCTAGCTAATAATAATCATTAAGGATTAAAGATGACACATATGGAGTTCTCTCATCCGTACTTCGGTGCCTTTGTTATGTTCGTATTAACTTTCGGCGCATTCATTGCTACAGTCTTCCTTGCACGTTTCGTTAGTAGAAAATTAGCCAGACTTGATACTGAAAAGTTGAAAGCTACACTATACGAATGTGGACCTGAAGTTACAAAGCAACCAAATAGTGTATCAGTACAATTTTATTTGATGGCACTACTTTTTATTTTATTTGATATCGAAATCATATTTATGTTTCCATGGGCAATTGACTTTAAAGTCCTAGGTTGGTTTGGGTTTGTTGAGATGATTTTATTCATTCTTTTACTAACAATTGGATTTGTTTACGCATGGAAAAAAGGAGCCCTTGAATGGCACAGCATAAAGTAAATTATTTACAAGATGGTGGGGCACCTATTGCTCTTACTACAGTTGATAAATTAGTAAATTGGGGAAGGTCTAATTCATTATGGCCTTTAACTTATGGATTAGCCTGTTGTGCTATTGAAATGATGGCCACTGGTGCATCAAGATATGACTTCGATAGATTCGGTACTATTTTTAGAGCATCTCCTCGACAAGCAGACGTTATTGTAGTTGCGGGAACGTTAACTAAAAAACATGCAGAGTTTATGAGAAGGTTATATGACCAAATGCCAGACCCAAAATGGGTTATTTCAATGGGTTCATGTGCAAATACTGGGGGAATGTTTAATACATATGCCACAGTACAAGGTGTAGATAGAATTATCCCTGTAGATATTTATCTTCCTGGATGTGCTCCTCGACCTGAAACTTTACAATATGCACTTATGATGCTTCAAAAGAAGATTCGAAGAGAATCTGTATTTAGATCAATTAAGAAAAAAAGGTTAGTGTAATGAGAAAATATACGCCTAAAAATGATGTTCAAGCAAAATCATATTTTAATGATAGATTTTTTGTAGCACCAGAAACGCCTAAAAGAGATTCTAATAAAGATGAAATCTATGCAAAAGATATTGAACAGTTAAGAGATAAGTTCGAAATTTTAAATGACTATATCGAAGTTGAAGAGTTAGTAATTTTTATAAATCCAGAAGATAATGTGAATGTAATTACATTTTTAAGGGATGCTTTAGATTATGAACAATTAATGGAACTATCAGCTATTGATTATATTGCTGCACGTGGTGGCTTTGAAATTTTCTATGAGATGTTATCTTTAAGTAAAAGAAAAAGATTAAGAATTAAAACTTTTATTAGACAAAAACAACCAATTGAATCAGTTTACTCAGTATTTAGAATGGCTTCTTGGGCTGAGAGAGAAATGTATGATATGTATGGTGTGAAAATTCTAAATCATCCAAATATGAAAAGAATTATTATGCCAGATGATTGGTATGACTATCCATTAAGAAAGACATATCCACTTACAGGTGATGAGGCTGCAAATTGGTACGAAGTTGATAAAATTTTTGGAAAAGAATATAGAGATGTAGTTGGTCCAGAAATTAGAGACTGTGCAAATGTTGACAGATATGACACTGAAAGATTTTCAAGACTTGGGCATGAAGTGCCAAAAGGTGTTGATATCACTGATGGTAAAGAGCCAGATACACCAATTTCTTACCAAGAAGAGGGTGGAGTTCCTATTATTAGAAAACTTAATCCAGAAGATTCTGTGACTATAAAAGAGAGAAGGTAATAATATGCAACAATCAGTAAATAGATTAAAACCTTTCTTTGAAAATATAAATTTTGAGAGAGAAGATAACACAATGATGGTTAACTTCGGGCCTCAACATCCATCAGCTCATGGTCAGATGAGACTTATGCTTGAGCTTAAAGGTGAGGAAATTGTAAAAGCAACACCGGGTGTTGGTTATTTACATAGAGGTATGGAAAAAATGGGTGAGAATATGATTTATAATGAATTCTTACCTACTACAGATAGAATGGATTATATCGCATCTACTTCTAATAACTACGGTTTTGCCCTAGCTGTAGAAAAACTCCTTGGAATTGAAGCTCCTAGACGAGCAGAGATTATTAGAACTATGCTTTTAGAAATAAATAGACTTATGTCACATCTTTTCTGGCTTGCGACTCACGCACTAGATGTTGGAGCGATGTCAGTTTTCTTATATGCCTTTAGAGAAAGAGAATATGCAATGGACCTTATTGAGGATTATTGTGGAGCTAGACTTACTCATAGTGCTGTTAGAATTGGTGGAGTTCCTTTAGACTTACCACCAGGGTGGTGTGAAGATTTAGAAAAATTCTGTGGAATATTAGAAACTGAAGTTGAAAAATATGAAGGTCTTTTAACAGAAAATAGAATCTGGAGAATGAGACTAGAAAATGTTGGTGTTATTGACGAAAAAATGGCTAAAAGTTGGGCATGTTCTGGAGTTGTGTTAAGAGCTTCAGGTGTTAAATGGGATCTTAGACGTGAAATGCCTTATGGTATTTATCCTGAGTTAGATTTTGATGTACCAACTGCTAGTACTGGTGATTGTTATGGAAGATATAAATGTCATATGCAAGAAATGAGAGAGTGTACTAAGATTTTAAGACAACTTATTCCTATGTATAAAGAGAGTGAATCTCAACTAATGGCTCACGCTCCTGAGTATGTTTCAGCTTCTAAAGAAGATATTATGACTCAAAATTATTCTTTAATGCAACACTTTGTTTTAGTAACTCAAGGTATGAGACCTCCAAAAGGTGAAATCTATGTTGCAACTGAATCACCAAAAGGTGAACTTGGATTTATGATTGTTAGTGATGGAACGCCTTTTGCATATAAAATGAAATTAAGAGCTCCATCTTTTTGGCATACAGGTCTTCTAGAAGACTTACTTCCTGGGCATCAGTTAGCTGATGTTGTAGCAATTATTGGTAACCTGAATGTTGTATTCGGTGAGATTGATAGGTAAGGGGAGAAGTTATGAAAAGATATGATTTAAGACCATTAAAAGATAATTTCTATGACAGAATGTTAGAGCTTATGGATAAAGATATTGTTGAAGGTGAAAATGCAATTTTCCTTTTTGAAATTGGTGACTTTTCTGCTATCCAGAAATCTTCAGATGCAATTTATGAAGCAGGTTATACGATGATGAACTCTTTAAAATTTAATGAAGTTGATTGGACAATTGTTGTTAAGAAAACTAAACCTGAACAAAAAGTAATTGAAGTTGTTGACGAAGAAGGTGAAAAATAATGGAAGATATAAAAGAAATTATTTCAAAAAGTGATTATATTATCACTTTCGGTTCTTTTCTAGCTGCTGATAATGTAGAAATTCAAGAATCAATTATCCAAGCTATTGCTAAAAATACAGCAGAGTTTATTTATATGCATCCAATTGATAATGTTGATTTAAAAGTTTATTATTCTCAGTTTATTAAATATGAAGTTGGGAGTGAAGAAGGAGTTGCCTCTTTACTTTTAGATACATTTGTTAAAAGTTCTGATGAAAAAGTTGAGAGCTTTGTTAATGATTTAGATATTGGATATATATCTGCTGAAAGTTCAGCTGGAGAAGAAGAATTTGAAGAAGCTTATGAACGAGGTATTGAAAAATCTGAAAAAACTTTAATTTTAGGACGCGATATTTTTACTCATTCTAGAGTTGAAAACATTACAAAAATTTTATCAGTAATTAGAAAATATAGTGATTTAAATATTGTTTGTCTAGATAAAGAATATCAATATATTATAAATGAAATTCTAGATGAAAATTTAGATGAAGTTGATGAGTTAGATTCTTATAATGGAACTGTAGTTTATAGAACATATGGAGAAGAAAATACTGATATCTTAGTTGGAAGTGAATCTTTTGCAAGAGTTGCAAAAGTAACTCATAAAGATGAAGTTTTTATTAATTGTTGTGGTGAAAAAATACAAAAATCTTTTGTGATTGATAAAAACTTATATGGAACTATTGCACTTTGTGCAATGAATAATGATGATTCAAGTAGTTTATCTCAAGGATATCGTTATAAACAAGTAAAGATTGAAAAGGTTGATGCATAATGAGTGATTTAATTACATTAACAATAAATGGTAAAACTGTTCAAGGTAAAGATGGAGATGTAATTTTAGATGTAGCACGTGCAAATGATATTTTTGTTCCTGCTGTTTGTTATCTAACTAGATGTTCTCCAACTTTGGCCTGTAGACTTTGTTTAGTAGAAGCTGATGGAAAGCAAGTATATTCTTGTAATGCAAAAGCAAAAGAAGGTATGGAGGTTACTACTGAAACTGAAACTATCACTAAAGAAAGACGAGCTATTATGGAAGTTTACGATGTAAACCATCCATTACAGTGTGGAGTTTGTGACCAAAGTGGTGAGTGTGAACTTCAAAATTACTCATTATATATGAAAGTAGATTCTCAAAGTTATACAATCAGAGATGTAGATAGACCAACTGCACACTGGGGAGTTATGAATTATGACCCAGGTCTTTGTATTGTTTGTGAGAAGTGTGTAACTGTTTGTAAAGATATGATTGGTTCAAATGCTTTAAGTACTGTTAAAAGAGGTGCTGATGCTATTGAAAAAACTTTCAAAGATGAAATGCCAAAAGACGCATATGCAATGTGGAATAAACTTAACAAGTCTCTTATTGGATTTGAAGAAGACAATTGTACCGATTGTGGTGAGTGTATTTCTGTTTGTCCAGTTGGAGCTTTAGTTTCAAATGATTTCCAATATAAATCAAATGCTTGGGAGCTGAATAAAATTCCTGCAGCAAATCCTCATTCTTCTGATTGTGCATTTATGTATTATGAAACGAAACATACTTCAGTTGAAGATGCAAATGAGAAAATCTACAGAGTTACAAATGAACATCATTATTCAACTATAAATGGAGCAGCTAGATTTGCTTACGATTTTGAAAATAAAGTTGAATCAAAAAATAAAGAAGCTTTCGATAATGCAATTGAAGCATTTAAAAAAGCAAAAGCTATTAAGTTTAACTCATATATAACAAATGAAGAAGCACTTATTTTACAAAAGATTGCTACAAAAACTGGCGCAACATTAGTAAATAAAGATGCTTATAACTATAAAAAATTCCTTGAAGCATATAGTACTACTTCAGGACAATCTTTATATTCATCAACTTTAAAAGATGTACATGATTCAAACTTTGTTATCTCTGTTGGGTCATTTTTAAAGTCTGATTTACCAAATGCAAGATATGCTTTAAATAACTCTGTTATTACAAATAAAGGTTCTGCCTTATACTTCCATCCAGTTTCTGATCCAGTAATGGAAAAAATTGGTAAGAAAGGTAAAAGTACAGAGTTTATTTATCATAAACCATTAGCTGAAGAGTCAGTTTTATATTTAATTTTAAATAAGTTTGGAAAAGAATTACCTGAAAATGTTCAGTCTTATCTTGATTCATTAAAAGAAACGAGAACTAAAACTGTAACTGAAACTGTAAAAGAAACTGTTATATCGATGGTTAAAGATGAAGAAACAGGTGAAGAAAAAGAAGTTAAGAAAATTGTTCCTAAAAAAGTTAAAACTGAAGTTGAATTTGAATATACAAAACTTTTAGACAATATTGGACAAGATGAAACATTACTTGATACTATAGATACTTTACTAGCTAAAAAAGATACTTACTCTTTAATGGTTGGAGAAGATTTAATTACTCATCCAAATAGTGAGAATCTTGCAAAACTTTGTGGATTGATTGAAAAGTATACTGACTTTAGTATTGTCATTATTCCTACACAAACAAATACTCTTGGAGTTAGTTTAATTTGTGATGTTCTAGCAGATGCTGAAGGTTTCAGTGTTGGTTACAATGAAAAAGCAGATTTCCAACTAAGTGCTTTAGGTGACGGTGATTTAGATATACCAGCGCTTAATCAACAAGAAGGAACATTTACAAATATTGACAAAAAATTAATTCCTACAAATGCAGCTCTTCCTTTTAATGGCTATATATTAAATGATATTGCAAATGTTATTTTAGAAGATGATATTGAGCATACAATTGAATATACAGAACTACTTCCTGCTAAGTCTGGATATAAAGCAATAGAGTTTGATAAATTACCAAACAATTTTGGAAATGATAGAAGTGAAAATAGAGGATATGATATATCTTCAAATGAAACAACTATTAGAACAGAAGTTGCAAATGCAGGTGAAGAACTTTTAGAAGTTAATGAAAATGAAACGATAATTTATAGAGCAAACCCAATTAATCAATTTAATGAATTCACAGCTATCTCTCACGAGTTTGCTTCTGATTTAGAATCAGGTATTTTTGTTTCGGAAGATTTACTTGCAAAATTAGAGTTAGAAAAGGGTAATAAGGTAAAAGTGAATTCAAATGGTGTTGAAATGGAATTAGATGTTTACTGTGATAGTCAAATTGCAGGAGATATTGCTTATATTTCAACTTTCCAAAAAGATTTAGATACGCAAAACTTATTTGATACATACAGATATAGTAAAGCTGTAATTAAAAAGGCTTAATATGGAAACAGGATTTATTATTGAAACTATAATAAAAGCTGCTATTGTACTTGCAGTTTTTTCAGCCTTGGCTGGTTTCACAACATATATAGAAAGAAAAATTCTTGCATTTATGCAAAGAAGATGGGGACCTATGAATGTTGGACCACACGGGGTTCTTCAGTTAGCAGCAGATGGTATTAAACTTTTCACAAAAGAGGATTTTATACCACAAAATGCAGCTAAACCGGTGTTTATGATTGCTCCAATTATAACTGCAGCAACTGCCTTTATTGCAATGACAGCAGTTCCTTTCTTCCCAGAATTTGAGCTTTTTGGATATACAGTAAGACCAATTATCTCTGATGTGAATGTTGGTGTATTATTTGTAATGGGTGTTGCGTCTGTAGGTTTATATGGACCATTATTAGCAGGTATGAGTAGTGCAAATAAATGGGCGCTACTTGGAGGTGCTAGAACTGCAATCCAACTTTTATCTTATGAAGTTGTTTCAGGACTTGCACTTTTAGCTCCACTTATGATGGTTGGTTCTTTATCATTAATTGATATTAATAACTATCAAACAGATGGAAATTATTGGCTTGTAGTATATCAACCTTTAGCTTTTGTACTTTTTGTTATTGCAGGATTTGCTGAAACAAATAGAACACCATTTGATTTACTTGAGCATGAAGCTGAAATTGTTGCAGGTTATGCAACTGAGTATTCAGGTATGAGATGGGGTATGTTCTTTATTGGTGAATATGCTAACTTATTTACTATTTGTTTCTTAATTTCACTTATATTCTTAGGTGGATTTAATGACATGTGGTTTATCCCTGGTGGTTTAGCAATTGTACTAAAAGTAATGATGTTAATTTTCTTCTTCTTGTGGACAAGAGCCTCTTGGCCGCATATTAGACCTGACCAATTGATGTGGTTATGTTGGAAAATCTTAATGCCATTATCAGTACTTAATGTTTTAGCCACTGGCTTTTTTATCATGATGTTAGGGAGTTGATATGGGTTTAGATGAATTAAAAAACAGAAATATTGGTGTTGGTGACTATATCAATATTTTAGAAAATGACTATCCTAAAACTGGATGGGATCAATTCAAACAAGTAGCAAAGAGATCTGTTAAAGGTGAGTTATTTGGTGGATTGAAAATTGTTATGAAAATGATGACAGGAGCACTTTTTAATAATGAAATGCATACTGTTCAATATCCATCTGAAAAACTTCCAATAGGAGCAAGATATAGAGCTGTTCATAAACTATTAGGACTTCTTGAATCTGGTGAAAATAGATGTATTGGTTGTGGACTTTGTGAAAAGATTTGTATCGCTGATTGTATTAGAATGGATACAAAAATTGATGAAAATTCTAGAAAAGAAGTTTTAGAATATACAATTAATATGGGTAGATGTATTTTCTGTGGATATTGCGCTGAGGTTTGTCCTGAGTTAGCAATTGTTCATGGTGGAAGATATGAAAATGCAAGTGAACAAAGAGCACACTTTGTTTTAAAAGAAGATTTATTAACTCCACTTGATAAATTAGCACAACAACAAGAGTATCCTGGTTTTGGTGCTGTATCTCCTGATGCAGACAAAAAAATCAAGAAAACTCCATTGTCATATTAAGGAGGGAAGATGTTTGAAATAATAGCTTTTTATCTGTTTTCAATCTTAACTATAGTTATGTTTTGTATAACAGTCTTTACAAATAATTCGTTATATGCATTAAGTTCATTAGCAGCGGGGATGATTTTTATATCAGCTTTCTTCTTTTTACTTGACGCTGACTTTCTAGGTGCAGTGCAAATTGTTGTTTATACAGGTGCAGTTATGGCCCTTTACGCATTTGGTATGATGTTCTTTGATTCTTTATCAACTGTAAAAGAAAAAATTAAAAATCCTAAATTAGTGTTTTTATTAAGTGGTATTGCTGCTTTAATAATTGTAGTAATTTTTATCTCACCAATCATTGGTTCAAATATAGTAGCTCAATATCCAGTTCATCCAGAGTGGGGTAACTCACAAGATGTAGGTATTGTTTTATTTACTAAGTATCTAATTCCATTTGAGGTTGCAGCAGTAATGTTACTTGTTGCAATGATAGGTGGAATTATTCTTGCTGGGAAAAGAATGGATGTTTCTTATTCTGAACTAAGCGAAGAAGAGATAGATGCTTTAGAAGAAGCTTCTGAAAAGGATGAAAAATGACTTTAAATGCATACTTGATTTTATCAACGGTTCTTTTTTGTATAGGATTAGTTGGTGTAATGAGAAGAAAAAACTTACTAATGCTTTTCTTTTCTACAGAAATTATGTTAAATGCTGTAAATATTGGTCTTGCTGCTATCTCTAAGTTCTACGGAGATTTAACTGGACAAATGTTTGCTTTTTTCATTATTGCAATTGCTGCAGGAGAAGTTGCAATTGGGTTAGGGTTACTTATTCTTTGGTTTAAAAAGAAAAACTCTATTGATTTAGATACATTGCAAAGTATGAAGGGCTAATCATGGAAAAATATTTATATATAGCATTATTTGCTCCATTGGTAGGTTCTTTAATTGCAGCATTATTTTCAATGAGACCTAAGTTACTTTTTACAGGAATTATAACTTCAGTTCTTTTAGGTGTATCTATGATTGCATCTCTGAATTTACTTTATCATGTATTTACAACTGATGCAGTTATTCATGTGAAATTAATGGATTGGATTGTAATAGGAAATCTTGATATCCCATTTGGTTTTGTAGTTGACCAGATTAGTGTTACTATGATGGTTGTTGTTACTTTAGTTTCAACAATGGTACATATTCACTCAATTGGATATATGATTCATGATAAAAGTTTTAATAGATTTTTTGCATGGTTATCGGCATTTGTTTTCTCTATGATGATTTTAGTTATGAGTGATAACTTTGCTGGCTTATTTATTGGTTGGGAAGGCGTTGGTCTTTGTTCTTGGGGATTAATTGGTTTCTGGTATCACAAAGAAGACCAAGCTAAGACTGAGGACATTTATAAATCACCATTTTCAACTTTATCTCCATTTTCATCAATCAGCCCTGGTTATGCTGCAAACGAAGCATTTATCACAAACAGAGTTGCTGACCTTGGAATGCTAGTTGGAATTTTCTTAATTTATTGGAATATTGGAAGTTTACAATATGATGTTGTATTCTCAGAAATTGGAACATTAAGTTCTGGTTTAGTTGTTGCAATTGCTATTTTCTTATTTATTGGAGCAATGGGGAAATCAGCTCAATTTCCATTTAATCAATGGCTTGCAAATGCAATGGAAGGTCCTACACCAGTTTCTGCACTTATTCATGCAGCTACGATGGTAACAGCTGGAGTTTATTTAGTAATTCGTGCAAATGAAATCTTTACAACTGTTCCAGAAGTAGGTTACTTTATTGCTTGTCTTGGTGCATTTGTAGCAATTGGTGCAGCATCAATGGCATTAGTAGCAACAAATATCAAGAAAATCATTGCTTTCTCTACCTTATCTCAATTAGGATATATGTTTGTAGCCGCTGGTCTTGGAGCTTATTGGGTGGCACTTTTCCACTTAGCAACTCACGCATTTTTCAAATCAGTTCTATTCTTAGGTGCTGGAAATGTAATGCATGCTATGAATGATGAGATTAGTATTAAAAATATGGGTGGACTACATAAGCATATGAAAGCAACGTCAATTATTATGACAGTTGCATCTGTTGCTCTTGCGGGTATTTTCCCCTTATCAGGTTTCTTCTCAAAAGATAAAATCTTAGAAGCAGCATTTAATGGTGAAGCGTATTTCTTATGGTTCATTTTATGGATTACAGCTGGATTAACTGCATTCTATTCATTTAGACTTGTAATGTATGTATTCCATGGTGAAGAAAAATATCATGATAAAGGATATCATCCTCATGAAACTTACCCATTTGTAATTGCAGCAATGACACCATTAGCAATTTTAGCAGTAGTTTCAGGATGGAGTGAACATAGTTTCTTTGAATTTATAACTAAATCATTACCAGCATGGCATGCTGATAATATTACTCATTCAACTGCATATATCTTAATTGCAATTACGACTGCAATGGCTCTTTCAGGTATAGCATTTGCAGTATGGAAACATAGAAAAGATGGGACTTACTTTAGTGAGAAAATTAAAGAGAAAGCATTTTATAAGATGTTAGCAAACCAATATTACTTACCACATTTTATTGATAATGTAATTTTAAAACCTTATTTAGCAATTTCTAGATTTGCTTGGAAAAGTATTGACCTTAAAATTGTTGATGCAATTGTTGATGGTGTTGCTAAAGTTATTTACAAAAGTGGTGAAGGAAGTAGAGTTATTCAATCTGGTAACTTATCGACTTCATTGAGATTGATGGTGTTTGGTATCACAGTATTATTAGTGTTAAGTCTTGCACTTGGCATAGCGAAGTAAGGGGTTAGTTAGATGGAACACATTTTATCAATTTTAATATTTTTTCCGGCATTTGCAGCATTAATAGGATTTCTTGTAAAAGACGATTCTATAAGAATGTATGGAATTATTGTAACTGCTATTGAATTTGTATTAAGTATTTTTCTTTGGTCAAATTTTGATGTTACAATAGCTGGTATGCAGTTTACAGAAGTAATCCCTATGATAAGCGCATATGGAATCAACTATTTTGTAGGAATAGATGGTATCTCTTTATTTTTAGTAATAATGACAACATTTATGACTATGATTTCAATTATTGGATTAACTGAAAAAAGAAATTTAAAGCAATTAATTATCACAGTGTTATTCTTAGAGATGACTATGGTTGGTGTTTTCTTAGCTTTAGATGCAATTATTTTCTACCTTTTCTGGGAGTTATCTCTTGTGCCAATGTTATATATCGTTGGAGCATGGGGTGGAAACTTAAGAGTGTACGCAGCAGTTAAGTTTTTCTTATATACATTTGTTGGATCTTTAATCATGCTTGTAGGTATGTTATACCTAGGCTATGTATATTTCCAAACAACAGGAAACTGGAGCTTTAGTATCTTAGATTGGAATATGATGTTATTACCATTTGATATGCAACTATGGTTATTTGTTGCATTCTTCTGTGGTTTTGCAATCAAAGTACCAATGTTCCCATTCCATACGTGGCTTCCATATGCACATGGTCAAGCACCAACAATAGGTTCTGTTATCTTAGCCGCTGTATTACTTAAAATGGGTACATATGGTTTTGTAAGATTCTCATTACCACTATTCCCTGATGCATCTGTTTACTTTACATATCCTATGGCTATATTAGCTCTAATTGCAATTATCTATACTGCAATGGTAGCTTACGCACAAGAAGATATAAAACAAGTTATTGCATACTCATCTGTTTCACATATGGGTGTAATTATTCTAGGTATCTTTGCATTAAATGTAGAAGGTATTGGTGGTTCAATTTTCTTAATGATTTCTCATGGTATTGTTTCAGGAGCACTGTTTATGCTTGTAGGTGTAATTTATGATAGGCGACATACGAAGATGATAAAAGACTTTGGTGGATTAGCATCAGTAATGCCTAAGTACGCAACTATTTTTGGAATCATGTTAATGGCCTCAGTAGGACTTCCTTTAACAATTGGATTTGTTGGTGAGTTTTTATCATTACTTGGGTTCTTTAAAGTATCACCTGTATTAACATTAATTGCGGGACTTACTATTGTTTTAGGAGCTGTTTATATGTTAGTTATGTATAAAAAGTCTTTCTTTGGACCTTTAACAAATGAAAAAAATAAGAATCTAAAAGATGTACATGGTAGAGAATTAGCAGCTTTAATTCCTTTAGTGGCGTTAGTTGTAATTCTTGGTATTTATCCAAAACCAATTTTAGAGCCTGTAGATAGATCAGTAACTCAACTTGTTGAAGTAATGCAATTGAAAGCAATAAATCCTTCTACAAAGGCCAAAATCTTAGAGTATAACACTATTGGGGAGGTGAAACATGATTAATATCCCACCAGTATCAATTGAGTTTGCTAGTCTAAACTTTGGAACAATTGTACCAATGCTTATTGCTATTGTTGGAGCACTTGTTATTATATGTATTGATTTAGTAAATAAAAAATTAGATAAATCTTTATATGTTATGTTAACGGTACTTTTTTTACTTATTGATTTAGGTACTTTAATCGGATATTCTGGAGGAGTAAGAGGTTTCTTTGATTTAATGCTTATTGATGGTATCTCTATTTTATCTCAAGGTATTATTGTTATAGCTTCTTTACTATTTGCATTAACTGCAATGAGTAAACTTAGATTTCAAGAGCATAGATATCCTGAATATTTTGCCTTATACTTATTTATGATTGCAGGATTCCAGTTTATGGTTAGTTCTGATTCATTAATTTTAATTTTTGTAGGACTTGAAACGGCTTCAATGTCTTTATATACATTAATTGCAATGCATAATAGAAATAATGCTTTAGAAGCTGCCATTAAATACTTTACAATGGGTGCCGTAGCAACTGCATTCTTTGCTTTTGGTTCGATGATTTTCTATGGATTAACAGGAACTGTTGAGCTTGGGCAAATTTCAGAAGTATTAGTATCTTCAAATTTTGAAAATTATCCAGTAATCTTACTTGGTGTAATTTTCATGTTAGGTGCACTTGGATTTAAATTATCTCTAGTTCCTTATCATACTTGGGTTGCAGATGTTTATGAAGGTTCAACAGCAGCATTAGCAGGGTTTATGTCTATTGTTCCAAAGATGGCTGGATTTGTTGTAGCTTTAAGATTCTTCGAGATATTTATTTCAAGTGGCGATATTTATGTTGAAATAATTCTTTATGCAACAGTAGTATTAACTATGACTATTCCAAATCTTATTGCTTTAGTTCAAAATGATATTAATAGAATGTTAGCTTATTCTTCAATCTCAAATGCAGGTTTTGCAATGGCTGCAATTTTAATAGGAACTACACAAGCAACTAGTGCTATGTTCTTATATTGGATTTTATTTTTAGTCACGAATCTTGGTGGATTTACAATGTTATGGTTAAATAGAAGTAAAGATTACAACTCTTTCTCTTCTGATCATGCTTTAGAAAAATACTCGGGACTTGTAAAATCAGCTCCAATTACAGCTTGTATGATGGGACTGTTCTTATTATCTTTAGCAGGTATTCCTCCTTTTGCATTATTCTGGGGAAAAATGTATTTAGTTGGTAGTGCTGTAAATGCTGGATATATTTTACTTGCATTAATTATGGTAATAAACTCTGCAATTGCTGGGTACTATTATTTAAAACCAATTATCTTTATGTTCTTAAAAGACCCAATTGAGGGAGCAAATACTCAATATATGACAAATGCAACTACTCCAACAAAAGTACTTATTGGATTTGCTGCAATTGTAACTATTCTTTCAATCTTTATGATTGAGCCTTTAATAGAGATTATCTCTTACTACGTTCAGATTTCTGGATATTAAAAGTTGAAGTACTACTTTTCTTTTTTAAGAAAAGTGGTACAAAATTAAGAAGCTATTTCTTGTAAAGAAGCTATTAATTTATCTGCCATTTGTTTTAATCTATTTTCATAACTTTTAATTAAGTCTTTTTTAGGGGTGATTGGTTGCCAATCTAAAACTTTTGCACCTATAGATGTAGAAGTTCTCTCCATATTTACTTTTGAAGTATAAAAACTATGATTCATAAAATATTTAGTTGTATTGTAATTGATTAAAATAGAAGTTTTTTCTAAAGTAATTTTTCTTGGAGTTGATTGTTCTTGTCCAAATGGCCAGTAGTGGTATGCCACAAGTCTCTCTGCAAATTTTGAATGAACCTCATTTTGAGAAAAGAGATTATTTCTATCCGCTAAGATAACATAAGCATCTGCTTCTTCAATTTGGTCAATTGCTTCATTCATTTCATCTTTTATGACACATTTGACTGGTTCACAACTATCTTTTTGGGTACAACAACGACATTGGGTACATTTTACAATTCTTAATTCACTAAGTTTTAGCTTGTAGTTTTTTATATCTAAAGAATTAAAATATGCACTTAGAAAAGTCACTATTTTATCTATATTGTTGTGATGTTTTTCTGTACAATCAATAAATTTTATAACCATCTTAAACCTCGATAATTAAAATTAAAATACAGTTCTTATAAATGAACATTCATATATTAACAGACCGGCGTGAATTCTACGTGACTTTTTATGCTTATAAACCTGAAAATTTAAAAAAATAAACAAAAAGTAATAGATAACTTGATACAATCACGAATATTAAAAACTTTTAAACTTTCAAGGACTTATTTTGAAGACTATAAGCGTAGCTCACTCTCCCGATGCAGATGATATTTTTATGTACTATGCAATCAAATTTGGTTGGGTAACTCCAAAAGATGCTAAATTTGAGAATATTGCAGACGATATTGAAACATTAAATAAAGCAACACTTGCAGGAGAATATGATATCTGTGCAATTTCTTTTGCCCTTTACCCATTTGTAAAAGATGATTATGCATTATTAAAAACAGCAGTATCTTTTGGTGAAGGTTATGGTCCTAAACTTATAAAGAAAAAAGGAAGTAGATTAAAAAGAAACTTCAAAGTAGCTCTTAGTGGTGAATTTACGACAAATGGTTTGTTGTTTAGAATTGCTTATCCTGAAGCTAGAGTTACTTATATGAATTTTTTAGATATCGAAAAAGCAGTTCTTGATGGAGTCGTTGATGCAGGTGTTTTAATTCATGAATCAATTTTGACATTTGATGAACAGCTTGAAGTTGAACGTGAACTTTGGGATATATGGGTTGAGCTTTCAGGGGGAGGATTACCTCTTCCTCTAGGTGGCATGTGTATCAGACGTTCAATCCCGCTTCATAGTGCAATTGATTATGAAAATACTCTAATAAAAGCAGTTGATGTAGCTAATAAAAATAGAAAAGTATTAGCTCCAATGCTTTTGGAAAAAGGTCTTATTCGAGTTGATGCAGATACTTTGGATAACTATTTAGATCTTTATGCAAATGACAATTCCGTTAATCTAAGTGATATCCAATATGAAGCATTAGATAAATTATATGAACTTGGATACAAAAATGGATTTTATGAAAACTTAGTAAAATCAAAAGATTTTTTAATTCCATCAGAATATGAGGAATTAAGAGCAAAGTGAGTTACAAAACAATTGACTTTGCTAGATATTCGTCAATAAAAATTGGTCCAGTTGTTGATGTAAAAATAATCAATGAGATTGGGAATTATGATGATTGTCAGATTATAGGTCGTGCAAATAATCTTCTGATTTCAGATAATCATCCAAAATTTGCAATTTTAGGTGAAGAATTTGATTATATAAAACTTGAAGATAATAAGCTTTATGTAGGTTGTGCTACAACTTCGGGAAAACTTTTAACTTATGTAAGAAAAAATGATATTGCAAATTTAGAATTTTTAGCAAAACTTCCTGGAAACTTAGGTGGGCTTGTTAAAATGAATGCAGGTTTAAAATCTTGGGAAATATTTAACTATATAGATAAAATTAAAACTAAAGATGGTTATATAAAAAAAGAAGATATTTCTTATTCATATAGAGAAACACAAATTGATACTATTGTCTATGAGGTTGTGTTTAATATTGAGTATGGGTTTTGTAAAGAAAAATTAAAAGAATTTAACAAAATGAGAGATAATCAGCCTCAAACTCCAAGTGCTGGTTCTTGCTTTAAAAACCCAAAAGGGGATTTTGCAGGACGACTTATTCAAGAGGTTGGATTAAAAGGTTTTAGAAAAGGAGATATGGCATTTAGTGATGTTCATTCAAACTTTTTAGTTAATTTAGGTTCGGGAACATATGAAGATGCAATTTACCTGATTAACTTAGCAAAAAAGAAAATAAAAGAGAAATTTGACATTGAAATTGAGGAAGAAATAGTAATTTATTAGTATTAATTGCTTTTATATCTATTTATGATAGAATTTCGGATTGTAAAAAAACATAGGGTATATAAATAGTGAAAAATTTAGTAATAGTAGAGTCACCAGCAAAAGCAAAAACGATATCAAAATTTTTAGGTAGTGATTACACAGTAATGGCCTCAATGGGGCATGTGAGAGATTTACCAAAATCAAAACTTGGATTTGATCCTGATAATAACTTTGAACCAAAATATCTTATTTCAACAGATAAGAAAAAAGTTATAACTGATTTAAAAAAACAAATCAATAAAGATACTACTATTTACCTAGCGGCCGATGAGGATAGAGAGGGTGAAGCTATAGCCTGGCATCTAATTCCCGCACTTAAAATTGAAAAAAACCCCTTAAAAAGAATTGTATTTCACGAAATTACTAAAGATGCAATATTAGAAGCAATTAATAACCCAAGAGAAGTAAATCAAAATTTAGTTGATGCTCAACAAGCAAGAAGAATCCTAGATCGTGCAGTTGGATATGAACTTTCACCTTTATTATGGAAAAAAGTTAGATATGGATTAAGTGCAGGTAGAGTTCAATCAGTTGCAGTTAGAATTATTGTTGACAGGGAAAATGAAATAAAAGCATTTATTCCTGAAGAGTTTTGGAAAATAAAAACAGATTTTGTTGACCCAAATTTAAAATCAGAACTTGCAAAGATTGATGGAAAAGCAAAAAAAGTAAGAAATGAATCAGAAGCAAAAGCAATTGAAACTTCTATAAATCAAGGAAACTTTGAATTATATGATATTGAAGAAAAAGATTCAAATAGAAATCCTGCAGCTCCATTTACAACTTCAACTTTACAACAAGAAGCGAGTAGAAAACTTGGATATTCTGTTAAGCAAACAATGGTTATTGCACAACAACTTTATGAAGGAAATGTAGGAAATATTCCAGATCATACAGGTGGTTTAATCACTTATATGAGAACTGACTCATTAAATCTGTCTAAAGTTGCTACAAGTGCTGCGAAAGAAGTTATTGAAGCTGAATATGGAAAAGAATACTCATTAAGTAAACCAAGAGCTTATAAGTCAAAAGCAAAAGGGGCACAAGAGGCTCATGAAGCGATTCGTCCAGTTAACTTGAGCTTAAAACCAAGTGATATAAAAGCCTACGTAGATAATGCGCAGTTTAAACTTTATTCGCTTATTTGGAAAAGAACACTTGCTACTCAGATGGCAGCTGCAAAAATTGCAAATACTACGTATAAAATTGCTGCAGGAAAAGACAAAGAATTTGAATTTCAAACTAAGGGTCAAAGAATTGTATTTGCTGGATTTATGAAAGCATACACAGAAGGTAGCGATAATCCTGAATCTGCACTTGATAGTACTGAAAAAATATTACCAACAATTAAAGTTGGAACTATTTTAAATCTTGAAAAGTTAGATTTAGAACAGAACTTCACGAAACCACCTGCAAGATATACAGAAGCATCATTAGTTAAAAAGTTAGAATCAGAAGGGATAGGTAGACCATCAACTTATGCTCCAACTATTTCAACTATTCAAGCAAGAGAATATGTTGTTAAAACTGAAGACAAAAAATTAGCTCCTACTCCCACTGGTGAAATTGTAGATAGTTTTTTAGTTGATCATTTTCCTCATATTGTAGATTTAGGATTTACAGCACGTGTTGAAGAAGAATTTGATGAAATTGCAGATGGAAAAATAGCATGGCAACAAGTTATGCAAGAGTTTTATGGTGATTTCAAAAAAAGAATAACTGAAAAAGAAGAGAGCGTAAAAAAAGAAGATTATCTTCAAATAAGAGAAATGGGAACTGATCCAAAATCTGGAAAACCAATGAGTGCTAGAGTTGGTAGATTTGGTCCTTTTGTTCAAATAGGAACAAAAGATGATGAAGAAAAACCTTTATTTGTTGCGATTCCCGAGCATTTAAACATGGATACAATTACAATGGATGAAGCATTGTTTTTATTTACTCTTCCTCGAGTAGTAGGGCAAGATTCAAATGGTGATGATATTAAAGCAAATATTGGAAGATTTGGTCCATACTTACAAATAAAAACAAATTATTTTTCACTTAAAACTGATGACCCATATAAAATAGAATTACCAAGAGCTTTAGAAGTAATCAAAGAGATTTCCGAAGCAAAAGCAAAAGCAACTATAAAAACTTTTGAAAAAGAAAAAATCCAAGTTTTAATTGGACAATATGGGCCTTATATTAAACAAGGTAGAAAAAACTTTAAAATACCAAAAGGTGTAGAAGCTGAAGATCTAACTTTAGAACAGACTTTAGAAATTATTGCTAAAGATCCAAAATCTAAAGGAAGTGCAAAAAAAGCTCCAGCTAAAAAAACAACTGCCAAAAAAGCTCCAGCTAAGAAAGCAGCAGCTAAAAAAACTACGGCAAAGAAAACTACAACAAAAAAGCCAGCGGCAAAAAAAACTGATAAGTAGTCTATGAAAATAGGAATCTTATCAGATAGTCATTATAAAGTTGACTATACAAAAGAAGTTATTGACTTTCTAAAATCTAAAGATGCAGAATATTTAATTCATGCTGGAGATTTATGTGTAGAAGATAATTTAAAACTTTTAGATGAATCAAATTTAATTTACGTTAGTGTTTTTGGAAATAATGATATGTCTTTAATCCCTCTGCAAAATAAATACACTATTAAGCAAGAACCTTATCATTTTAAAATTAAAGATACAACATTTAAGCTAATGCATATCCCTTATTATATGAATGGTGATAGTGATGTAGTTATTTTTGGACATACTCATATTTTTGAAACGGATTATAAAGCAGGAACACTGTTTTTAAACCCTGGAGAGGTATGTGCTAGGGAGAAACCTAAAGTTGAATGTGTGTTGTTAGAAATTAAAGAGAATGAGTATATAATCAATTATTACTCAAGAAATATAAATGAAAATAAATTTTTAGAAGAAGAGATTAGATATGAACGAAAATAATGATATTTTTTTATGTGCTATTTGTAATATAGAGAGTGGTACATGTAATGAAGACTGTAAATTTTGTACACAAAGTGTAAAATATAAAGCAGATATTCAAAGATATAAAACTAAAGAGATAGAACAAATTGTTGAAGAAGCAAAAAGAGCAAGAGAAAATAATGCTAATGGTTTTTGTTTAGTAACAGCTGGAAAAGGCTTAACTGATAAAAGGTTAGCTTTTGTTTGTGAAGCAGCACGTGCAGTAAAAAAAGAAAATCTTGGACTTATATTAATTGCATGTAATGGTACAGCATCTGTTGAACAGATACAAACATTAAAAGAAGCTGGAGTAGATGCATACAATCATAATTTAGAAACAGCACAAGACTTTTATGCTGAAATTGTTACAACTCATACTTGGGAAGAGAGATACCAAACATGTTTAAATGTTAAAGAAGTTGGATTAAGACTTGTATGTGGTGGAATTTTTGGTTTAGGTGAAACTCAAGAACAAAGAATATCTATGCTTGAATCTATTGCATCATTAAATCCAATGAATGTACCATTAAACTTTTTTCATCCAAATGAAGCTTTACCTTTAGTTGAAAATAGTATTACAAGAGAAGAAGCTTTTGAATTAATTACATTATCTAGAAAAATGGTTCCCAATGCAATGAAGATTATGGTTGCAGGTGGAAGAGAATTAATGTTTGGAGAAGAACAATATAAGATTTTTGAAAAAGGTGCAAATGCCTTTGTAATTGGAGACTATTTAACCACAGCCGGAAAATCTCCTGCTGAAGATATGAAAGAACTTGAAAGATTAGGCTTTAAAATTAAAAGAGAAAGAAACTAGGTCTAGGAAAATCAATGAGTGAAGAAATATTAATAATTATATCAATATCATTGATAATATTCTCTTCACCATTAATATCTAAGTTACTTAGACTACCGACGATTACTGTAGAAATTGCACTTGGAGCCCTTGCTGCTTATTTTGCATTTATAGTAGAACACTCTATTTTAGAACTTGTTGCAGAGCTCGGATTTCTTTATTTGATGTTTCTTGCAGGACTAGAAGTTGATTTAAAAAAACTTGTGAATATTTCTAGTAATCTTTTAAAGAAATCATTAATATATAATATAATACTTTTTTCTTTTGCCGCAATAATTACTTTTTATTTAGATTTAGGTTATATATTTATTGTAATTCTTCCTCTAATTTCCATTGGTTTATTAGCAGCTTTAAAAAAAGAATATGGTGATGTTGAGTGGATTAGCTTATCAATAACAGTTGGATTAATTGGTGAGATAATATCTATTTTTGCTTTTACAACTTTTTCTGCTGCTATAGAATTCGGAATAAATTTTGAGTTCTATAAAACAATGTTTTTATTTACTATTTTTCTTATTTCAATGCTTTTTGTTTATAAATTATTTCATAACCTTATTTGGTGGTATCCTGAAATAAAAGCCTTTTTAATGCCAGAAGTTGATCATCAGGAACAAGACATTAGAGTTTCTATGGCTATATTCTTTTTAATGATTGCTGTGATGCTTTACTTGAACTTAGAAGTTGCATTTGGAGCATTTATTGCTGGAACTTTTATTACAACATTCTTTGAAGAACACAATAAACAATTGCCACATAAATTAGAACATTTTGGTTTTGGTTGGCTTGTTCCTATTTTCTTTATATATGTAGGTTCTTCTTTTGAGTTAGAGTCATTATTTCATGATGGATTAATCTATACTGCTTTATTAATTACTTTTGGAATGATTTGTATTCGACTTGTAGGGTCAACTCTGTTTATTAGAGATATTGGATTGAATAAGTTTTATATGATAGGGCTTTCTCATTCTATGCCTTTAACACTTTTAATTGCCGTGTCAACCTTAGCTTATCATAATCATTCTATTACGCAGTTCTATTATTATGCATTTATCTTATCTGCTATTATGGAAGTTCTTATTGTAATGATTGCAATTAGGATTTTATCTAATTTTATAAAATTAAAAGAGAGTGAATAAATTTATATATATTTAGAAGAAGGTATTTTTATTAGAGATTGTTAAACTGTATTACATTTCATACAGTTTAACAATAGTTACCATCATATTATCATATGTAACTTCATAGTTTTCAGGTAGTTCAGAAAGTTCAATAACTACTCTAAAAAATTTCTCTTTTTTATGATTTCCAATAGCAATTTTTAGAAAACTTGTTGAATCAAGTGTTTCTCTTTTTGTATAGAAATTTTCTTTTGCTGCATAGTCCAAAATAATCTTCTTTTTACCTGGTAAAGTTAATTTATTTGTAACTTTGTATTTTGAATGAATATCAATTTTATCATTGTCATATTCAATTTTAACAAAAGGTAAAATCTCTTTTTCCATAGTAACATCAAGTCTTGGTTTTACATAAACTACTTGTTTGATCTCTTTTGGTTCATTAACAACTTTTTTAACAATAATTCTAGTTTTTGCTTCGCTTTCTTTTTGAGCTTTTTTAATTAATTTTTTAACTTTTGCTTCTGTCAATGCTGGTTTTGGAGTTGGCTTTTTAACCATCTTAGGTTTTTCTTCAACAGGTTTATTCATTTTCTCATACATCGTATTTATATACTGTTGTTCTTGCTGGAACTCTACATCATAGTCTTGTTCAACTTCATTTATTTCAATCATTCTTGCTGCTTCTTCTTCATAAGCATTTGTAGGTTCAAATGGGTTTTCTCTAGCAACTAAACTTGTAGATAAAACTAGTAGTAGTGTAAATAAAGATAAGTTTTTCATTCTTCAGGCTCCAAATTTTTTAATTCAAAATACTCTTTTTGTAAATGTGCATTATCTTGTTGTAATCTTTTAATTTCATTTTGGAGATACTCTTTTTTATTTTTTAAAGAGTTATAAACTTCTAAAGATGTATCTCCAAAAAGAACATTAGCAACATGATAGCTAAGAAATATCGTTATAGCAATAGAGACTATTACTATAAACGAGAATTTCTTAAGTTCATGAAATTTTTCTTTCATAAATTATTTCGAGAAAGGTTGTTTCCCTAAATACTCAGCATAACCAATTTCTGCACCAATTTCTAAAAGTCTATTATATTTAGCGATTCTATCACTTCTGGCAGTACTTCCAGTTTTAATTTGTCCACAATTTAAAGCAACAGCAAAATCAGCAATAAATGCATCTTCACTTTCCCCTGATCTATGAGACATTACACAGTTGTAATTGTTTCTTTGAGCTAATCTAATAGTTAACATTGTTTCTGAAACTGAACCAATTTGATTTGGTTTAATTAAAATAGAGTTTGCGATATCTTTAGAAATACCTTCAGCTAGAATAGATGCATTTGTTACAAATAAATCATCACCAACTAATTGAACTTTATCCCCAAGAACTTCAGTTAATATTTTCCATCCATCCCAATCATCTTCACTTAGTCCATCTTCAATTGAAACAATTGGATACTTAGCACATAAATCAGCATAGTAGTTCACTAATTCTTCAGAAGTAATCTCTCTATTTTCTGATTTTAATACGTAAAGACCTTTTTCATTAATAAGTTCAGAAGCTGCAACATCAAGTGCAAGTGCAATTTGCTCACCTGGTTTATATCCAGCTAATTCAATTGCTTTTACAATAACTTCTAAAGGTTCTTCATTTGATTTTAAATTTGGTGCAAAACCACCTTCATCTCCAACTGCTGTAGATTCACCCATCTCATCAATTACTTTTTTAAGGTGTTGATAAATTTCAGCTGTTGCTCTAAGACCTTCGTTAAAGTCTTCAAACCCAACTGGCATAATCATATATTCTTGGAAGTCTACAGAGTTATTTGCATGTTCTCCACCATTAATGATATTAAACATTGGAACTGGCATAGTCATTGCATTTGCACCACCAAGGTATCTGTATAATGGAATATGAAGTGAAGCAGCTGCCGCTCTTGCAACTGCCATTGAAACACCTAGTACTGCATTTGCACCTAAGTTAGCATAGTTAGGTGTTCCATCAATATCTTTCATTGTAGCATCTACTTCTGCTTGATTATATGGACTTAATCCTAATAATTCATCAGCAATAAGAGTGTTTACATTTTCAACTGCTTTTAAAACACCTTTTCCTAAATATCTATCTCCCCCATCTCTTAATTCTAAAGCTTCTCTTTTCCCAGTACTAGCTCCACTTGGAACGATTGCACTTTGTTTTGTACCATCACTTAACACAACTGTTGCTCTTACAGTTGGGTTTCCTCTTGAATCTAATACTTCATCTGCATATATGTTATCAATAAATACCACGTAACTCTCCTATATTTTGCATAATTTTTTTGATATTATACTAAAAAGTTCATTGGTAATTGCTTTTATAAGGGTTTTTTTAAATAATTTAGAAAGGTATAAAAAGAGATATTGTAGATTATAGATTTAGAAGAGAGGAATTATCCTCTCTTAATTTTACTAGTCTTCTTCTGGTGTACCTTGAATTATTTCATCATTTACACCCATTGCTGTCAAAATTTTATTTTCAATTTCGAGTGCAATCTCTGGGTTTTCTTTTAGGAATACTTTTGAATTTTCTTTTCCTTGTCCAACTTTTGCATCATTATAAGAGAACCATGCTCCTGCTTTATCAACAATATCAAGTTTTACTCCATAATCAATAAGTTCACCAGTTTTAGAAATACCTTCTCCAAACATGATGTCAAATTCTGCTAGTTTAAATGGGGCTGCAACTTTATTTTTTACAACTTTAACTTTTACTCTATTTCCAATAGCATTTTCAGCTTGCTTAAGCGTAGCAATTCTTCTGATATCAAGTCTAACAGATGAATAAAATTTAAGAGCATTTCCTCCCGTTGTTGTTTCAGGTGAACCATATCCTGTCATACCAATTTTCATTCTAATTTGGTTAATAAAAATTACAGTACAGTTCATTTTATTTAATAGACTAGTGATTTTTCTAAGTGCTTTTGACATAAGTCTTGCTTGAACACCAACTTGTTGGTCATCCATATCTCCGTCAATTTCAACTTTAGGAGTAAGTGCCGCAACTGAATCAATTACAACTAAATCTACAGCTCCACTTCTAATTACAGTTTCAAGGATTTCTAACGCTTGTTCTCCATAATCTGGTTGAGAAACAAGTAAGTTATCAATATCAACACCAAGGTTTCTCGCATACATTGTATCAAGTGCATGTTCTGCATCAATAAAAGCACAAACTCCACCAGCTTTTTGACATTCTGCAATTGCATGTAGTGTTAAAGTTGTTTTTCCTGAAGATTCAGGTCCATATATTTCAATAACTCTACCTTGTGGAAGTCCTCCAACACCTAAAGCTAAATCTAGTCCTAATGAACCTGTTGAAATTACTTCTGTCGGCACAACTTCTTTGTCCCCAAGTCTAATTAAAGTACCTTTTCCAAATGTTTTATCAATTTGTTTAATTGCTAAGTCTAATGATTTTTTTTGATTTTCATCCATAGTTTTAATCCTATATTTTATTTATGTTGGAATTCTAGCTAATGTTTTTTAAAGTAATAGATAATATTGCAATTTGCAATGTCATATTTTAAGATTCTTTTTTTTCTTCAGATATTTTTTGAACAGTTTCAATAGTCTTTATATGTGAAGAAACTCTTTTTTTCATGGAAAACTTTTTTATATGTTTTGCAAGTATTTTTGTATATTTCTTGTAATTTCTAGAACCTTTTTCATAAGATGCTAGTTTTTTTTGTATTTTTAGTATATCTTCAGGGATTGGATTATCTGCCATTTAAAAACCTATAAATTTATTTGTAATAAATTATTGCATATAATACATAAAATAATCTTTTAATAAATAGAAAGAGGATGCTTTGAAGTTAAGAAACTACGTAGTATATAAAGAAACAACAATATTAGAAGCACTTAGGAAAATAGATAAAAATAAGAAAAGTTTTTTAGTAGTATGTGATAGTTCTTCGGGTGTTATAGGGATTACCACAGAAGGAAATATTAGGAGAGGGTCTGTCTCTTATACACATCTCCGAGCCCACGAGACCAGAGAGGATCTCGT
>OJIJ01000020.1_pt1 | contig 31466 bp, 27 predicted proteins | sample 1595891 | NCBI WGS metagenome assembly OJIJ01 (sample SAMN05416853, study PRJEB24817) | seawater metagenome | isolation source: Sea water | place: Canada:Atlantic | collected 2013-11 | reverse complement strand
ACAGGCTTAGCTTCTACAGGCTTAGCTTCTACAGGCTTAGCTTCTACAGGCTTAGACTCTACATCTACTGGCTTTGAAGTGGCTGCACCTTGATTGGCTTCTGGTGAGCCATTTGCCGTGTCGAGAGGCTTAGGTTTGTTGCTTGTTGTACGCCTTCTTCTGCGAGGGTGGCGAGTACCGTTTTTAACCCCTGTGTTACCAGTTTCAGTGGGCTTAGCTTCTACAGGTTTAGACTCTACAGGTTTAGACTCTACAGGCTTAGACTCTACAGGCTTAGACTCTACAGGCTTAGCTTCTACAGGCTTAGACTCTACAGGCTTAGACTCTAGAGGCTTAGATTCGGCAATATTATTGTTTTGTGACTTAGGTGCATCGCTGTTAGGTGAACGTTTATTGGATCTACGTCGTCTTCTAGGTCGTGATGGTTGCTCAGCATCGTTTTGTTTGGTTTGAGCTGGTTTTGGGTTTGTTTTTTCGTTTGAACCATCAACATTAGCAGCCTGTGATGTATTTGGGTTCTGCTTACTCTGATCTTTGTTATTTCTATTTTTATTTCTGTTTTTATTACGGTTTCTATTTTTATTTTCGTTTGGGTTAGCGTTGCGTTGTTGGTTGCCTTGCTGATTATTGCTCGTTTTATTTGCTTTAGCCGGCTCTTTTTTAACAGGTTGTTTTTCTGATGACGGCACTATTTTGCTTAACAAACGCTTAAAGAAACCATCGTTGGCTACGTTTGATGGTGCTGTTGGGCGTTGTGTAGCAGGCATAACATTCTTAACGGCGGCCGTTTCTTGGCTGACGGCTTCACGTTGATATGGTTTAGCATCTCGAGTCTTACTATTTTGTAAGCGCTCATGACTGGCAGCCGTATCTTGTTTTGCTTCTTTTGTACGAATTCGTTCTATTTCGTAATGAGGTGTTTCAAGATGTTTATCAGGAACGATAATCAACGATACTTTATGAGTCTCTTCTATTTGCTCAACTTCAGAACGTTTTTCGTTAAGAACAAAAGTCGCGCAATCAATGGGGACATGAACAACTACCCGCGCTGTATGCTCTTTCATCGCTTCTTCTTCCAGAATGCGAATAATGGATAAAGAGAGCGACTCAACACTTCGAATAGTACCCTGGCCATGACAGCGTGGGCAAACAGGCAAGCTAGACTCTGTTAACGATGAATGGATTCGTTGACGAGACATTTCCAATAAACCAAAGCGTGAAATTCTGCTGAATTGAATACGTGCTCTGTCATGCTTCATCGCTTCTTTAATGCGATTTTCTACCATCCGTTGATTTTTAGTAGGCCCCATATCAATGAAATCGATGACGAATAGGCCGCCCATATCACGAATACGAAGTTGTCTTGCAATCTCATCAGCAGCTTCAAGGTTGATATTGAGTGCGGTCGTTTCAAAGTCAGCACCTTTTGTAGCACGAGCTGAGTTGATGTCGATGGAGGTGAGCGCTTCAGTTGGGTCTATAACAATAGACCCACCAGATGGAAGAGGGACTTCACGTCCGTAAGCGGTTTCAATTTGGCTTTCGATTTGGTAACGCGTGAACAAAGGAACGGAGTCTTCGTAAAGTTTAACGCGCGATAAATATTGCGGCATAATTTGCTGCATAAAATCATGTGCTAAATTAAATGATGCTTCACTATCAATCAGAACTTCATCAATATCAGCACGTAAGTAATCACGAATAGAACGGATAACAAAGTTGCTTTCTTGGAAGATCAAATAGGGCGCTTTACGGTCTTTTGAAGCGAGACTAATGGCATCCCACAAATGTGTAAGATAGTTTAAGTCCCATTGGAGCTCTTCGACTGACTTACCAACACCGGCAGTACGAACGATGAGGCCAATATTTTCTGGAATTTCAAGTTGATCAAGTACTTCGCGTAAAGCTGTTCTATTATCACCGTCAATACGGCGTGAAATACCGCCCGAACCCGGGTTGTTTGGCATTAATACTAAATAGCTACCTGCTAAGCTAATTTGTGTTGTCAGCGCTGCGCCTTTATTGCCACGCTCTTCTTTTTCAACTTGTACGACAATTTCCAAACCTTCTTTAATTTGGTTTTTGTCTTTTATATCTTGGGTGTCTAAGCCAATCGCTTGACCGGTAATTTCTTTAAATGGAAGGAAACCATGGCGGTTAGCACCATAGTCAACAAAAACGGCTTCTAAGCTACGTTCTACGCGGGTAATAAGTCCTTTATATATATTTGATTTTTTCTGTTCTCTTGCAGGTACCTCTATATCAAGGTCATATAGTTTTTGTCCGTCGACAAGGGCCACTCGTAACTCTTCTGTGTGAGTGGCATTGATTAACATTCTTTTCATTTGTTTCTTTTCCTGATGCCGCATAGTGCACAGAAATTATTGGGTGGCGAGAAAGGTGGAGTAGTTTCATATACTAATTGTTATCTTTAAATTTTAGTGGTTTAAAAATAGTTTGTTTCTCACTTGGTTCAGACATAAAAGCTTAAACTTATTTTATTAATTGGCTTTATTGAAATGTCCGTATTAAATTTCTGTATTTATGGGCAATTAAAAATCGCTCATCATGGGTCGAGCAAATAAAACCCGTTTGAATGCCAGTTGTGTAACTGATGCATTCAGATCCTGTTGTAAAGCTGAATAAAGTAGCTGACCTACTTCAATGTAACCACCCCAAAGGGCGAGTTATAAAACGACAGATTAGCTTTGCTAACAGACAATCGTTATCATGTTCACTGAGTTTAATAATTCTTATCTAATACCTATTAAACTTTTCGGACTATAGCAAATTAAGCTAATAACATCAATCAGATATACACTAAAGTTAAAACTATATGAAAACAGAGGCGTATGACAAAGTTCGGTTTATTGAGGTCGACGAAAATTCAGTAGGTCAACGCTTGGATAATTTTTTAATGACGCAGTTAAAAGGCGTTCCTAAAAGCCATATATACAAGATTATTCGCCGTGGGGAAGTCAGGATTAATAAAGGGCGAGCAAAAAACATCTATCGTTTAAAGGTCAATGACCTGGTGAGGGTGCCACCAGTAAAAATGGAAGAAAAAAGCACGTCATCACCAGCAAAGTGGATGTTGTCGAGCCTTGAGGAAAGGGTGATATATGAAGACGAACACTTATTGGTGCTTAATAAGCCTTCTGGTATGGCTGTTCATGGCGGAACGGCAAACAGTCACGGGGTAATTGAAACATTACGGTTTTTACGCCCAGAGGAGCGTTATTTGGAATTAGTTCATCGTTTAGATAAGGCGACCTCTGGCTGTTTATTGATCGCAAAAAATAGAAAAATGTTAAATGGACTGCAATCATTATTACGCAATAGAACAATAAGCAAAACATACACAGCATTACTCTGTGGTGTTATCCATAAACAGTCCGTCAACGTGAATGCACCGTTGGAAAAGCGGACATTAGAAAGTGGCGAACACAGGGTGCGTGTTCACCCTGAGGGTAAAAAGTCGGAAACCTTGTTTGAGAAATTGGCGCAATATAAAGGGGCAACCTTAGTATCAGCGTCGCCTAAAACGGGTCGAACACACCAAATAAGGGTGCATGCTAAGCATTTTGGTCACCCTATTGCCGGAGATGAGCGCTATTCAACACCGGCACAGTATAAATCTTACCGCGAGAAAGGCTTAATGAGGCTTTTTTTACATGCAAGCAAGCTTGAGTTTATACACCCCTTAAGTGAAAAAAAGGTCATTTTTGAAGCGCCTCTAGATAACGAACTTGAAATGTTTTTAAAAACACTATGATTACTCAGTACGATTTAATAATTTTTGATTGGGATGGCACCCTAGTAGACTCTATCGATTGGATTGTTGAGTGCATTCAGACAATAGCTAAGCACCAAGGCATAGATCAACCTAGCCAACAAGCCTGTAAAGATATTATTGGCCTGAGCCTGTCAGAGGCAATGGTAACCTTATTTCCAGAGCTGTCTGATGATGAAAAAATAGCCATGGTTGCTGCCTATCGTGAGGTTTATTTAGCTAAAAAGATTTCAACAAAAGACTTGTTTGTTGATACATTACCGACCTTGGAAAAGTTAAAACAAATGGGTAAAACGTTAGCAGTAGCGACGGGTAAAGGGCAATCAGGTTTGGATAGAAGCCTTGATGGAACGGGGCTTCGCCCTTATTTCGACCACCTTCGGTGTGCTGAAAAAATGCAATCGAAACCTAGCCCACATATGTTATTTGATATTCTTGACGAAAGTGGTATCCAGCCAGACAAGGCGATAATGATTGGTGACTCAACATTAGATTTAAAGATGGCGAATAATGCAGGTGTATCCAGCATAGGCGTCACCACGGGTGCCCACTCACATGAAATATTATCAAAACAGATGCCGGTAGCGTGTATTAATAATTTAATGGAAATATTTGAGGGGTAAGAATGGCGTTTTTTAACAAAGATAAATCAATACCGAATGATCAACAATGGGAGAGATCTGTATTAGAGAAGGTCGCTCTGGCTTCTGTCATAGAACAACGACGGACACGACGATGGAATATTTTTTTCAAGCTTTTATTGTTAACCTACATCATTTTTATCAGTAGCTTGGCTATGTCACCGATGTCTGATGTAAGCACATTATCAAAAGGTCCACATACCGCGATGGTTGATGTTAAAGGAATCATTGTTTCGGGTGGCGAGGCAGATGCTGAGAGTATTATTAAAAGTCTAAAAAATGCAGTTAAAGACCCCAACACTAAAGGAATTGTTTTACGGGTGAATTCTCCTGGTGGAAGTCCCGTACAATCGAGTTATGTTTATGAGGCTATTCGAGAGCTCAAAAATACTCACCCAACACTACCAATTTATGCAGTGGTTGAGGATTTATGTGCCTCTGGCTGTTATTTTATCGCGTCAGCGGCGGATAAAATATTTGTCAACCAATCTAGCATTGTCGGCTCAATTGGCGTGGTGATGAATGGCTTTGGCTTTACGGACACGATGAAATCATTGGGTGTAGAGCGTCGTTTATATACTGCCGGAGAGCATAAAGGATTTTTAGACCCATTTTCCAACGTAAAACCTGCTGAAAAAGCACACGTTCAAGGGATGTTGAACGATATTCATACAGAATTTATCGAGTCTGTAAAAAGTGGCAGAGGAGAGCGTTTAGCAGAAAACCCAGATTTATTTAGTGGTCTAGTGTGGGCTGGCTCTGAGAGTATTGAATTAGGTTTGACTGATGCTATTGGTGATGTTCGATCTGTTGCGAAGAATGAAATTGGCGAAGAGAAAATTGTTGATTTTACAGCCCAGCAACCCTTTCTTGAGAAATTGGCAAAAAGTATGGGCGCTGCTACGGCATCGTTCATGGCTAACTTTACAACACTGAATAAAGTCTTTTTGTTTTAGAGGCGTATAGAAGATAAAATATTCAGCTAAAATTCATGCGAAATGAATAAACTGTTAACCACTCAATGAGCTTTTTATAATGATATGCGCACTTTAAAAGTAATTTTGTTCACTATTTTTTGCAATATGGCTATTTCGAGTCATGTTTTAGCGTGTGATGAGATGATTGTGTTAGCTGTTGCAGATATTATCAGTTTGGATGAAGCGATCAAGACAGTTAAAAAGAATAGTAAAGGGAAGGTTCTTGACGCTCAAACAAAGCAAATGAATGGGCAACCAGTTCACGTAATCAAGGTGTTGACTGATAAAGGACATGTTAAAAAAATTCGTGTTCAAGGTACACGAAAATAACGGAAAGGTTTTTTTATGCGAGTTCTTGTAGTTGAAGATGATCAATCCTTGCAGGAGCAACTGGTTGAGAATTTAACGAAGAGGGGGTTTGCTGTCGATGCGACAGATAATGGTACTGATGCTCTTTATTTTGGTACAGAGTACCCCATTGATATTGCGATTGTAGACCTTGGCTTGCCAGATATCCCAGGGATGGAAGTTATAAAGCAGCTTCGTGCTAAAGATATCAATTTCCCAATACTTATATTGACAGCTCGTGCACGTTGGGAAGAAAAGGTTGAGGGTTTAGAGGCAGGCGCAGATGACTATTTAGTTAAGCCATTTCATACTGAAGAGCTATTAGCGCGGATGAATGCGTTGATTCGTCGTTCTGCCGGTGTTGCATCTCCAATGCTTGTGTGTGGCCCAATATCATTGGATAGCAGTGCACAGCAGGTTTTGGTGGATGAAAAGCCTGTTGTATTAACCGCTTATGAATATAAAATGCTGGAATATATGATGATGCATTCTGGTAAGGTTATTTCAAAAACTGAAATTACGGAGCATATATATGATCAAGATTTTGACCGTGATAGTAATGTAATTGAAGTGTTTGTAGGCCGATTGCGCAAAAAATTAGACCCCAATGATCAACACAAGCCGATAGAAACGCTAAGAGGAAGAGGCTATCGCTTTTCCATTCCGCTTAATCACTAGTTAGTTTAAAGCTGTAGATGAATAACAGCATACAGTCTCGGTTAATTTTTTCTGCCAGTGTGGTGCTGTTTTGTTTTTTAGGCTTAGCAGGCGTAGTTTTAGATGCGGCCTATCAAAAAGGCGCACAAAATGCTTTAAACGACCGACTTCAAATTCACCTGTACTCTATTCTTGGAAAAGCCGAAATCAGCCGTGCCAATAAACTAGTGATGCCGACTAACTTATCAGAACCGAGGTTCTCACAGCTTAGTTCAGGCTTATATGCCTATATTTTTGACCTTAACGGTGAAATGGTTTGGCGAAGTACCTCATCGATAGGTAAATTAATAGAGCCCATTAAGCGTTTAAAGCTAGGTCAAAAAGCCTATATAAAAAACCACCCGGGCCGTCAAGAAAGTGTTGCTTTACACTATAAAGCAACGCTGGAAAACGAACACTCTCAACAGAAGACTTTTGAATTTGTTGTTATTGAGTCTACCTCAAGTGTGGATTATCAGATAGCTGGATTCCGATCTGTTTTATGGCAATGGTTAGGTGGCATCGGGCTGATATTAATTATTTTACAGTTTTGGATTATAAGGGTTAGCTTAAGGCCGTTAAGGCATATAGTTGATGACCTAGAAAGCATTCAAACCGGCGATGCAAAGTATTTAGATAACGATTATAGTCATGAATTAAAAGAGGTTGCTAATACACTCAATAAGCTTATTGATAACGAGAGAACACATTTAAAACGCTACCGAAATACCTTGGCTGATTTGGCACATAGTTTAAAAACCCCTTTATCCGTTTTAACGGGGATTTATGAAAAAGAAAATTTATCGCAAGACGATAAAAAAGTTATTGAGAATCAAACCTTGCTAATGAGGCAAATGGTTGATTATCAGTTGCAAAAAGCTGCAGCTAAAGGACACCAGACGTTAGCAAAACCGTTAGATGTGGAGTTAATAGTGTCGCAAATTATTGATTCATTAAACAAAGTCTATGCTGATAAATCATTGAAGGTGATAAAAGATATTGAGCCGAATCTTTTGTTTAATGCAGAAAAAGGGGATATTTTTGAGCTGTTTGGTAATTTATTAGATAATGCTTTTAAATGGGCGAACACGGTTGTAGAAGTTAGTGTTAAAAAGGTAACGAATGATTCATCTTCAAGTATTGAAATTACCATTGAGGATGATGGGGTTGGGATTTGTGATGATGAAATTGAAAATGTTTTAAAAAGGGGGATTAGGGCTGATGAGTCTGTTCATGGTCATGGCATTGGCTTAGCGGTCGTGAATGAATTGGTATCACTGTATAAAGGAACGTTAACATCGGGCCAAAGTCGGTTAGGCGGGCAAAAATGGACAATAGTGTTTCCTAAAAACTGACATTTATTGAGTTGATTGTGCATCTAGGTCGACAATTTTTACCCAAATAGTATTATTTTTTATAAATTTTTTAGACTGACTGCCAAGAATTTTAGAGTTGGTTTGCTGAGTGATTTCATCAATGCCTGTTAATTTAATCCAGGTGTTTAGCCGCCCGCGAATAACACTTGAGGCGCGGGTAAAGTGGGCCGAGGTTCTATTTTCAGACAAGGCTTCTTCATACCAAGGAGCAATGTCTAGAATAACGGAATCGTTCGATAACCGAGGCGTAACGTAAAACCCGTTTGAGGCTTCACGATAGTCTGTAGAGGCTGAGATATGATGATGGTTGTTATATTGTTGGATATGGACACTATTAACAGGTTCACTGACACCATCTGATATATAAGCGGTATGTCCTTCTAAAACTTGTATGCTCTGATTGTTCTTTTCATTTGATTGGTCTTTTGTACTATATATTTTTAGTTCGCCATCGATGGCACTTTTTGCATTATGACGTGTATCAATATTGATATGACTGTTGACGTTATACCCCTTTGTTTGCTGATTAAACTGACCATCGCGATTTACATGAATAACTAAGCGGTGAGCAGGTTGGTCTAATCGCTCAATGAGTCTTTTAATATCGGATAGGTTTTGAGGGTCAACGCGCAGAATTAATTCGTTGTAACCGGCTCCCACTGTCTCATGAGGTTGTAAAAAAGGTTTGATGCTACTGATAACATCGACAGGTTGTTTGTGCTTTAAAGGGTGAAAAATAAGTTCAGCAAGAACAGGTGTGGTAAACAGTAACAAAAGAAAAGCAGCAGTAAACTTATTAATCATAATGGCAGTGACCGAAGTTCGATGTCTGGCGAACTGATTTCCCAAGCACTTTTAAAATAGGATAAGAACTGTGCAGTACGGTCTGCGTCTGAAAAATTACAGAGGCCAACATAATGTTGATAGTTAGGTATTTGAAGGTAGGCGCTTTTGTCGAAACAAACAAAATCATCCTCACGAGGAGGGCTAGCAGCGGCCACTTTCTTAAACGAAATGCTGCTAGAAAATCGATGTGATAAACCTAGTAAGCGATGAGATATTCGGGTGATTGGACGTGTCTCATTCACTAATATATTGATATGAGTGCGATGATTTTTTAAACAAAACTGTTCACAAGCAAAAATAACTGCTTCGGTATCAAAAACCAAAGGGTTTAGCGTGTGACTGTAGATATTAATGTCAGTGTGGGCCTGATTAATCAAACAAACTAGGGCTAGTTTGTTTTCTTCAAAAGAGTTTAGGTTAAATGTTGTTTTTGTTTCTCTAAAGACGGCGTGTTCAAGCTCATAAATTGACATTGAAAACTCCAAGTAAAATGAATATTACTAATAGTTAACCAGTGCCGGTAATGAATAGCAAATAAAGCAAAAAAAAACCGAATCAATTGATTCGGTTAACGTACAAGACTTAAAGCCTATAAATGGGGAAAAAATAGACTTTAGGTATCGTCTTGCAGGTGATTCATTATAATTATTTAAAATAATTTGAGTATGAGTTATGTCACATTTATGAGAGTTTACTAATATTATTTGCTAGTGTTTCTGCACAGCCGGTGTAGCTAGCAGGTGTCATTTCAAGCAGTAATTGTTTGGCATCGTTAGGAATCTCCAAAGTTTCGATAAAGGCTTTCATGGAGTTTTGATCTATGCCTTGCCCTCGAGTGAGTTCTTTTAATTTTTCATAGGGTTTTTCAATACCATAGCGACGCATCACCGTCTGGATAGGTTCAGCAAGAACTTCCCAGTTGGCATCTAAGTCAGCTAATAGTTTTGCTTCATTGATTTCTAGTTTTGAAATGCCTTTTTGTAATGATTTAAAGCCAATTAAGCTGTGTGCTAAACAAGTGCCTAGGTTTCTAAGCACAGTAGAATCGGTTAAATCACGTTGCCATCTTGAAATAGGTAATTTCTCAGAAAAGTGGTTCATTAAGGCATTAGCAATACCAAAATTACCTTCTGCGTTTTCGAAGTCAATGGGGTTAACTTTATGTGGCATAGTTGATGAGCCAACTTCTCCAGCAATGGTTTTTTGTTTGAAATAACCGACTGAGATATAACCCCAGACATCTCGTGAGAAATCAATCAGGATAGTATTGATTCTTGCTAGGACATGAAAGTATTCAGCAATATAGTCATGAGGCTCGATTTGGATAGTGTATGGGTTAAAGGTTAAACCCAATGATTCAACAAATGCTTCTGCAAACGCTGGCCAATCAACGGCTGGATAGGCTGAGTAATGTGCGTTGTAGTTACCCACGGCACCGTTTATTTTACCCATGATATCTACATCTTCCAGTTGCAATAATTGGCGCTCTAAGCGGGCAACAACGTTAGCAAACTCCTTCCCCATTGTGCTTGGCGAGGCAGTCTGCCCATGTGTTCTTGAGAGCAATGGCGCTGCCGCATAGTCAAGCGCTTTCTCTTTAATGTCATCAATAACATTTGCGATCGCAGTGCCTATTACTTCGTCGCGACCTTCTTTAAGCATTAAGGCGTAAGATAAGTTGTTAATATCTTCAGAAGTGCATGCAAAGTGAATGAACTCGCTAATGGTCAGTAATTCGGCATTGTCAGCGATTTTTTCTTTAAGAAAGTACTCAACTGCTTTTACATCGTGGTTTGTTGTGCTTTCAATGTCTTTTACACGTTGAGCATCGTCCAATGAAAACTGCTCGACGATACTATCAAGTAAGGCATGAGCAGTGTCCGAAAAGCGATTAACTTCAGAAATTTCATCGTGTTCTGATAAGGCTTGTAGCCAGCGGACTTCAACGGTCACACGTGCTTTAATTAAGCCAAATTCTGAGAAAATAGGGCGTAGTTCATCAACTTTGCTGGCATAACGGCCATCAACTGGGGAAAGGGCATTTAGTTTATTTAATGTCATGAAATTATAGTGAATTATGAGTTTATAGTGGAAGTGGCGTCTATTATACCGCCACCAAGGCAAACCTCATTGTTATAAAAAACAACAGATTGACCCGGGGTCACGGCACGTTGAGGGTCGTCAAATTGTACTAGGCAATGATCATCACCAATCAGGGTGACTTGACATGCTTGGTCTTTTTGACGGTAGCGTGTTTTAGCGGTGCAGCGAAAGCTGTTTGATACAGCTTGACCGCTAACCCAGCTGAGCTGTGATGCGTTGAGTGTATTGCTTTGCATTAAGGTATGGTCATGCCCTTGAGCGACTACTAAAATATTATTTTTTAGGTCTTTTTCAACCACATACCAAGGTTCTTCGGCAGCGGATTTAATGCCGCCAATACCGAGCCCTTGACGCTGGCCCAAGGTGTAATACATTAAACCTTGGTGTTCGCCAATGGTTTCACCTTCTGGTGTGTTCATAAGGCCTGGTTGAGCGGGCAGGTAGCGTTGTAAGAAATCTTTAAATTTGCGTTCACCAATAAAACAAATACCGGTGCTATCTTTTTTCCGACTATTAATAAACCCCGCTTTTTGTGCAAGTTCTCTAACAGCCGGTTTTTCCATATTCCCAATAGGAAAGAGTGAGCGACTTAATTGCGTTTGCCCCAATGTATAAAGGAAGTAGCTTTGGTCTTTATTGTTATCCAAACCACGCAGGAGTTGGAATTGATTGTGTTGTTGAGCAATTTGTGTGTAATGTCCGGTTGCTATGTAATCAGCTCCGAGTTCAGTGGCATAATCTAAAAAGGCTTTAAACTTAATTTCACGGTTACATAAAATATCGGGGTTGGGTGTTCTACCAGCGGCATATTCGCTTAAAAAGTCTTCAAAAACGTTATCCCAGTACTCAGCTGCAAAATTGACGGTTTTAAGTTCAATACCCAATTTATCACTGACCTGTTGGGCATCGGCTAAATCTTCCTTCGCTGTACAATATTCGCTGCCATCATCCTCATCCCAGTTTTTCATAAATAAACCGGTTACCTCGTGACCTTGTTCAAGCAAGCGCAATGCGGCTACAGAAGAGTCTACCCCACCTGACATGCCGATCATTATTTTTTTATTGTCCATTTAAAACAGTAGGTTATAGGTTTTATTTAATGTAAGATTTAATGATTGAAAGCGGGTAACTAACCCCTGACAGGTAGTCATTAAGGCTTTCTAAAATAATAGGGCTACGTAAGCGATCGGTATTTGCTTTGATTTCATCGAGACTCATCCATAACGCACGAATAATGCCTTCATCAAGTTCTGTTGAGACTTCTTTATGACACACGCTGCCAGCATAAGTACTTCGATAATAGGTGGTTTCATTATCAGTGTTATGCCATAAATACGAGCCGATAATTACTTCCGGTGTAAAACGGTAACCCGTTTCTTCTAAAGTTTCCCTAATGACAGCGTTTTCCATACTTTCGTTTGGGTCTAAATGTCCAGCAGGCTGGTTAAGGACAGGGCCGACTGGGGACTCTTCCTCAACCATCAAAAATTTTCCGTCAAGTTCAACAATAGATGCGACGGTGACGTTTGGTTTCCAGATCATCGGGTGTAGTAAAAATTATTTAGAGTACGTATTTTAATTGAATTAATTGAAGAGTGCTTCAATTGAATTAAACTTATGGATTTAACAGTGCTAATGTTTTGAATTTAAAAATATTTATTGTTGAATAAAGCTATGCTGTATTTATCAACCTTGAAAAAAGCTGGGGTCTATTAACTCAAGAAAGTTTTTGGCTGGTAATGATAATGACCCTTGTCTTTTCATGGTGACACCGTAGTAATAATCAGGAAAGTATTTTGACAATGGTTTTGCGATGAGCTGTTCGTTGCCCGTTAATGACACGCTGGTAACGATTGATAAGCCTAAACCTAATTCGACGTATTTTTTGATGATTTCCCAACTCCAAGCTTCTAATGAAACCCGATAGCGTAATTTGTGTTTTTGTAATACGTCATCAACAATACGCCATGTATTTAAGTGTTTAGGTGGCAAAATAAGGTCATATTGAACAATCTCATGCAGGCTAACCTCGTCGACCGAGGCTAGCGGATGACCAAATGGCATAATCAGCACAGGGACAAAGCGATAAACTTGCTTGTATAGAATATCGGCGGGGACTTCTAACATCGGGCCAACAGCAAAGTCTACTTCATCATTTCTAATGGCGTCTATGCTGGTGTTTCCTGATACCTGATGCAACTTAATATGTACATGAGGGTATCGTTGTTTAAAGCGTTCTACGATATTCGGTAATAAATAAAGGATACTCGCCTCACCAGCAGCGATGTTAATTTCAGTTGTTTCTTCTGGGTTGTTGGCGGCAGTGAACCGTGTTGGCAGAGTATCCATTTGCTCAACAAGTGGTTTTGCCAGTTCCAGTAATTTTTTCCCCGCATCCGTTAAGGTTATTTTCGGACCATTTCGAGTAAATAACTTAGCGTTTAATTCTTTTTCTAAGCTTTGAATTTGCAGTGATACGGACGGTTGACTTAATTGTAATAAATCAGCGGCCTTTGAAAAGCCACCAACTTTGGCGGCCATACAAAATGACCTTAATTGCTTATGACGGTTAGACTTTATCGTATGTTCTTCCATTGGATTGCATTCTATCATTAATTTAATTAATGATAGAAATAGCTTTATTGGGATTGTACGGTGGTATAAAGTTAATATAATGCACTGCACAAACATTATTTTATAACCGACTTAGGAGGTTTAAATGAATGCATTAACGTTTAAAGGTGAACTGTTACCAAGTTATGCCAGTATTTATAACGATGAAGCAAATGCTTTTGTGTCAACATTAGCGGAAGAGTTTTCCCCTCGTGTTGCAGCGTTACTCGAGGCGCGTAAAGTAAGGCAGGCCGAAATTGATGCGGGTCAATTGCCTGACTTTTTGGCGGAAACAAAACATATACGTGAGGGTGATTGGCGTATCTTAGGTATTCCAGATGACCTACAAGACAGACGAGTAGAGATTACCGGTCCTGTTGATCGTAAAATGATCATTAATGCTTTAAACGCCAATGTAAAAGTGTTTATGGCCGATTTTGAGGATTCATTGTCGCCGACGTGGGATAAAGTCGCTCAGGGCCAAGTTAATATGCGTGATGCAGTTAATGGGACTATCTCATTAGATGACCCTAAATCAGGCAAACACTATGAACTAAATGATGACCCTGCGGTACTTGTTTGCCGCGCACGAGGTTTGCATCTTCCTGAAAAGCACGTTCATTTAAACGGACAGGAAATTCCTGGTGGTTTAATTGATTTTGCATACTATTTTTTCCATAACTATAAAACCTTATTAGCAAAAGGTTCAGGGCCATACTTTTATATTCCTAAATTGCAATCGCATAAAGAAGCTCGCTGGTGGGCTGACTTAATGGATAAAGCTGAAGATTTGGTAGGGTTAGAGCGGGGTACTATCAAAGCAACTGTTTTGATTGAAACACTACCAGCTGTCTTCGAAATGGATGAGATTCTCTACGAATTTCGTGATCATATTGTGGCACTTAACTGTGGTCGTTGGGATTATATATTTAGCTACATCAAAACGCTTAAAAATTACCCAGATCGTGTGCTTCCAGACCGCCAAGTTGTGACCATGGATAAACCCTTTTTGAGTGCATATTCGAGGCTATTAATTAAAACTTGTCATAAACGCGGTGCTTTAGCAATGGGCGGAATGGCAGCGTTTATACCCGCAAAAGATGCCGAGGCTAATGCCGCTGTCTTAAAAAAAGTCGTTGGCGATAAAACGCTAGAAGCAAAAAATGGCCATGATGGAACATGGGTCGCGCACCCAGGTCTGGCAGATACAGCAATGGCGGTCTTTAATGAATATATTGGTGAAGGCAAAGCAAACCAAATGGACGTATTGCGTACTGAAGATGCCGACGTGACAGCAGAGGATTTATTAGAGCCTTGTGAAGGCGATCGAACAGAAGAGGGGATGCGGGCTAATTTGCGAATAGCTGTTCAATATATTGAAGCATGGATCCAAGGTAATGGTTGTGTGCCGATCTATGGTTTGATGGAAGATGCGGCAACTGCTGAGATTTCACGCTCATCAATCTGGCAATGGATACATCACGGCAAAAACTTAAGCAACGGCAAAAAAGTAACCGTTGAATTGTTCCGCGAATTAATGCTTGAAGAAATGGAAACTATTAAGAGTGAGATTGGTGAAAAGCGCTTTAAAGAGGGCCGTTTCAGCGAGGCGGCAAAAATAATGGACCGCTTTACCACATCTGAAAAACTAGTGGATTTCTTAACGGTACCAGCTTACGAGTATTTGTAGTTGCTAGGAATCAGTCACGTTAGGTTGGGCAATACAATGTCCATATATTTTAACGCTATACATGTTTACTTTTTACGTCATTAATTGAAAGGAGATCTAAATGTCATCTTATACAAATGATATAAATGCTGTTTCAGAGTTAGTCCAAGCTAAGGGAGATTCTTGGGCTGCCATTAACCCAGAATCTGTTGCACGTATGCGTGCACAGAACAAATTTAAAACGGGCCTTGATATCGCGCAATATACCGCTGATATTATGAATGCAGACATGGCGGCCTTCGATGCAGACAACACGCTATACACACAATCATTAGGTTGCTGGCACGGTTTTATTGGTCAACAAAAAATGATTTCTATTAAGAAGCACTTTGGTGGCAAGACGGATCGCCGTTACCTTTACCTTTCTGGTTGGATGGTGGCGGCCTTACGCTCTGAGTTTGGTCCTTTACCCGATCAATCAATGCATGAAAAAACCGCGGTTGCTTCATTAGTCGAAGAGCTTTATACATTTCTTCGGCAGGCTGACGCGCGTGAATTAGGTGGCCTGTTTCGTCAATTAGATACGGCTCGCGAAGCAGGTGATGAGGCTACAGTCGAACAAATCCAAGAAGAAATTGATAATCATGTGACCCACGTTGTGCCGATTGTTGCTGATATTGATGCGGGCTTTGGTAATGCGGAAGCGACTTATTTAATGGCCAAACAAATGATTGAAGCGGGGGCCTGTTGTTTACAAATTGAAAACCAGGTGGCGGATGAAAAACAATGTGGTCACCAAGATGGCAAAGTCACGGTTCCTCATGCTGATTTTCATGCCAAAATTCGTGCATTACGTCACGCATTTCTAGAATTGGGTATCGACAATGGGCTAATTGTTGCTCGTACAGATTCTGAAGGTGCTGGCCTAACCAAAGAAATCGCGGTGGTTAAAGAGCCTGGTGACCAAGGCGATCAATACAATTCTTTCTTAGATGTTGAAGAAATTGACGTAGCTGATATGGCTGAAGGTGACGTATGTTTTAATCGTGACGGTAAACTTGTTCGCCCTAAGCGCTTACCTTCTGGTCTATACCAATTTCGTCAAGGTACTGGTCCTGAACGTTGCGTATTTGACTCAATCGAAGCTATTAAAGCGGGTGCCGATCTTCTTTGGATTGAAACGGCAACACCAAGCGTTAAAGACATTGCAGACATGATGAACGAAGTACGTAAAGAGATTCCTAATGCGAAGTTAGTGTACAACAATAGCCCATCATTCAACTGGACGCTTAATTTCCGTCAACAGGCTTACGATCGATGGGTCGAAGAGGGTAAGGATGTATCGGCTTACGACCGAGAAGATCTGATGAATGCTAAATATGATGCAACGGAATTGGCTGCCGATGCAGACGATAAAATTCGCACGTTCCAAGCTGACTCGTCTCGAGAAGCAAATATCTTTCATCACTTGATTACATTGCCGACGTACCACACAGCCGCATTGTCTACAGATAACTTGGCTAAAGAGTATTTCGGTGAGGCTGGAATGCTAGGCTATGTAAGGGACGTACAGCGAAAAGAAATTCGTCAGGGTATTGCCTGTGTTAAACATCAAAATATGTCGGGATCAGACATGGGCGATGACCACAAAGAATATTTTGCAGGTGAAAATGCACTGAAAGCGGGTGGCGCGAAAAACACCTCCAATCAGTTTTCTTAAATACCTAGAGAGATGCGTTAGCTAAGCGTATTTGTTGAAACTTATGTACTTTAAAGGCGGCTTTTTCTACTGAAGTCGCCTTTTTATTTGGCTGAGTTTAAAATTCGACGTAAGGTTAGTATAGATAGAAAGGACCATTAAATGCGTGAGATACCCCATTATTTAAAAGATGCCAACATGCTTCTAAGCAGAAACGGTTTTATTACTAGTCATGTTTGGTATCACGGTACCTCCTCATCTTTAGTTGACTCTATTTTGTCTGCTGGCTTAAAACGTTCAGGTGATCACCTTATGAACGAAGCAGCAAAGAGCACCATGGCGACTATTGGAAATACTTATCGTGAAACGACTGAGCCAGTTTTTTTAACACCCAGTAAAGAACTGGCCTATTACTGGGCTCAGCAAACTGTACGCCGTAGACGTTTACGGGTTGACGTTGAAGAATCGCCGGTTGTTTTTGCTATTGCATTAACGCAAGAACAACATCAAGCTGTTCGCCCTGATGTTGGCGCAGCCAGTTTGTTAATGATTAAGGACGGGCAGGACTACCTTGAGTATGTTGCCGCGCTTTATCAACACTGTCAGGCCGGAGAACTGCGTATAGAGTTGAAGAACGCACCTCGTTTAGACTATTTAAATAAGCTCGGAATGGCCTATATTAATGAAGATATTAAGGCAGACTTTATTTCATTGGTGTCTGAGTGAAAAAAAGGGTTGAAGCGATTAATAGGCCTAAATAGTGTGCTGTAGGAGTTATCAGTACATGTGTTTATAAAATTAAGTTGAGCTGTTTTTTCTAAAGCATAAGGTGTTATAAACACAAGCAGTGCACTTATGTGAACGTGCGGATGATTTAAGTTAACTTGAAAAATCATTCCACAGGCACCATTTAGTAAGTTAACTGGAGTTTGTAGCAATAAAATATAGTGGTGTTAAAAGGCTGTTCAGATTTGAAGCAGATGGTATACCATTGCTCAACGGCCTGATGAAAAAGTCTATCTATTTAGTTCGACTATATAGAACAAGATGATGTTTTTTCTGTCAAAATGACATAACTTAATTTTAATTATTGAAACGTATGCCTGATTTACCTTTTGAAGATGACCAAGACGACGGCAATTTAGCTGTTCAAGAATCAAAACCGAAGTTGCAAAAGCCGCCGATGTATAAGGTGTTGTTGTTAAATGATGATTTCACGCCAATGGATTTTGTGGTGTCTATTTTGCAAACAATTTTTTATAAAGATAAAGAAGAGGCCGTTAGAATCACCATGAATGTGCATACTAGTGGTATTGGTGTATGTGGTATTTATACTAAAGATATAGCGGAAACAAAAGTGCAACAGGTCATAGCGCATTCTCAAGAGAACCAGCATCCTTTGCAGTGCACATTAGAAGAAGTGGAGTGAACAATGCTTAACAAAGAGTTAGAACAGTCATTAAACGATGCGTTTAAACAAGCGCATGAGAAACGTCACGAATTTATAACAGTAGAACACTTGCTGTTAGCGATGATGAGTAATAAGTCTGCGTGTGAAGTGTTTGAAGCATCTGGTGGCAATGTAGAGGCAATGACCAGTGATCTTGAGGCATATTTAGAAGAGTCTACACCGATCATTCCAAGTGATGTCGAACGTGAAACTCAACCGACACTAGGTTTTCAGCGGGTTCTTCAGCGAGCGGTATTTCATGTTCAGTCGTCCGGTAAAAAAGAAGTGACTGGTGCGAATGTACTGGTGGCTATATTTAGCGAACAAGATTCACAAGCGGTATATTTAATGAGCCGCCAAAATGTGACTCGGCTTGATGTGGTTAATTTTATATCTCATGGTATTGCAAGAATTGAAGAGGACGACATGTCTGACTTTGAGGAAGTTCCTGCATCAGAGGGAGAAGAGGCTTCAAATGATCCACTAACAAAGTATGCAGTTAATTTGAATGAACAAGCGAAACTTGGAAAAATTGATCCCTTAATTGGCCGTGAAAAAGAGTTAGAACGTACGATTCAAACCCTATGTCGCCGCCGTAAAAATAATCCTTTATTGGTTGGTGAGGCAGGCGTTGGTAAAACAGCAATTGCGGAAGGCCTAGCGTTAAAGATTGTTGAGGGTAATGTTCCTGAAGTACTTGAAGAAACCACTATTTATTCATTAGATATGGGCACATTAGTTGCCGGAACAAAATACCGAGGCGATTTTGAGAAACGACTAAAAGGTTTGGTCAATCAACTTAAAAAACAAGAAAAAAGCATACTATTTATTGACGAAATACATACTATCATTGGAGCAGGTTCAGCCTCAGGTAGTGTGATGGACGCTTCAAACATGATCAAACCAGCTTTGGCATCGGGTGAGTTGCGCTGTATTGGTTCTACTACCTATAAAGAATTCCGCGGTATTTTTGAAAAAGATCATGCCTTAGCAAGACGTTTTCAGAAAATTGATGTCAATGAGCCATCAGTTGACGATACTATTCGTATCTTAAAAGGCTTAAAACCACGTTATGAGGAACATCATAATATTGAATACAGTGCTGAAAGTATCGAAACGGCAGCTAAATTAGCAGACCGTTATCTCAATGATAGGTTTTTACCGGATAAAGCAATTGATGTTATTGATGAAGCTGGCGCAAAACAGCGTTTGTTGCCTGAAGCGGATCGGCCACCGGTGATCTTAACTAGTGATATCGAAAAAATCATTGCTCAAATTGCGAGAATTCCTGAGAAAAGCATTTCATCTCAAGATAAAGACAAGCTGAAGGACTTGGCGCGCCATCTTAAAATGGTTGTTTTCGGCCAAGATGAAGCGATTGAGAAACTGTCTGATGCTGTTATTTTAAGTCGAGCTGGGCTTGGCCAAGAAGAAAGAACCATAGGGTCATTTTTATTCGCTGGTCCTACGGGTGTAGGTAAAACAGAAGTGACCAATCAACTAGCCAAAATAATGGGTGTCGATTTAATTCGCTTTGATATGTCAGAGTACATGGAGCGTCATACGGTCTCTCGTTTGATCGGTTCACCCCCAGGTTATGTTGGCTATGACCAAGGTGGCTTACTAACAGAGGAAGTGAACAAGCACCCGTATGCAATTTTGTTGCTTGATGAAATTGAAAAAGCCCATCCTGATATCTTTAATTTATTACTGCAAATTATGGATCACGGCACGTTAACAGATAATAACGGCAGAAAAGCAGACTTTAGAAACATCATGTTAGTGATGACGACGAATGCTGGCGCGCAAGAAGCGAGTCGTGCCTCAATTGGTTTTACTGAACAAGAGCACTCATCAGATAGTATGCAAGTGATTGAAAAGTCATTTTCACCAGAATTTAGAAATAGACTCGATGCGGTTGTTCAATTTAAATCACTAGACGAAGACACCATTATTCATGTGGTAGACAAGTTTATATTTGAACTAGAGTCTCAATTACATGATAAGAATGTATCGTTAACATTGGAGCCGGAAGCACGTAGTTGGTTAGCGAAAAAAGGCTACGATCCTAAAATGGGCGCAAGACCGATGGAACGTACTGTGCAAGAACATATCAAAAAACCATTGGCTAACGAACTGTTATTTGGTCGATTAACCAACGGCGGAACAGTGAAGGTTTACGTAAAGGATAATAAGATTGATTTTATTATCACAGAAGCAACGAAAGACTTAATTGAGCAGCGTTAATAACGCTTACCAAATGATAAGGTTCTGATCGGGTATGAGTTAACGGGGTGTGTCCCCGTTAAGTAATACGTATAGAGTGATGCTTATTTAACTCGGTAGGTGATTCGGCCTTTTGTTAAATCGTATGGTGTCATTTCTACTTTAACGCGGTCACCCGTTAAAATACGAATATAGTGCTTACGCATTTTTCCTGAGATATGCGCTGTGATAATGTGACCATTTTCCAACTCAACACGAAACATTGTATTTGGTAGCGTATCTTTTACTACGCCTTCCATTTCAATTTGATCTTCTTTTGCCATGATTTCCTTTAAAAAATAATAAACTAAACACTTGATTAACAAGCTAATGCGGCGCGATTTTACACTATTTGAGCGGTGTTAAGTACGAATTGGTTTAAAAAGTTATTGGGGAGTCCAAAGATGCGCTTTGATCGGGTAGCTCATCATCTTTAGTGTAACGACGCCATTTTCCTTCAATTAACATCTCAAGGGGCATGAAATTAGTTTTATAAGCCATTTTTACTGAATTTTTTATGTAATACCCAAGGTATAAATGCCTTTTCCCGCGGTTTTGAGTGGCCTTGATCTGCTGCAAAATTGAAAAGGTCCCCAGACTTCTAGCTGAGTATTCTGGGTCGAAGAAAGTATAAACTGCAGAGAGGGCATCACCAAAAATATCTGTTACTGAAACAGCTAATAGTTTTTCACCCAAACGGGTTTCAAACATCAAACTGTTACCAAATGATTGACATAAAAACTCTTCGTATTCATTTTCACCGAAACTTTCCATAGAGCCACCAGGGTGTTTAAAAGCTTGGTATCGGCAGTATAGCTCGTAGTGTTCTGTTGAGAAAATAGATTGCACAGAGCTAACGCTTAGGTCTTTATTTTTTGTTAACACTCTTCGTTGGCTTTTTGATGCGTTAAATGTTTGTACATCCACTCTCGAAGAAATGCAGGCACGACAACTAGGGCAGTGTGGGCGATATGTATGTTGTCCGCTTCGCCTAAAACCGATGCTAATAAGGTATTCGTAAATGCTAGGTGTTACTGTGACATCAGGCGAAATAAAAATATTTTGTGATTGTCGATCCGTTAAGTAATCACACGCTTGTGGTGTTGATATATAGAGTTGTAACTGTCTGCCAGCTGGGGAGGGTGAGCTCATGAAAGTAACCACGCGTTTGTCGACGGTTTTTTTAGACAATAAACTGCAAGTTGTTCAGCAAATTCTTTTCTCGGTATGGTTGATGCGCCCAATCGCTCTAGATGGTCAGAGTGGACTTGGCAATCTATCAGCTGAAACTCCCATTGACTTAACTGTTTGCATAAAAAAGCAAACCCCACTTTGGATGCGTTATCTAACCGGCTGAACATTGATTCGCCAAAAAAAACCTGCCCAATGCTGACACCATAAAGACCACCAACTAGTTTTTCGTCCGCCCAAACTTCAACTGAATGAGCGTGACCTAAAGTAAACAGAGTTTGATAAGCATCAATCATTGAATCGGTAATCCAAGTGCCTTGTTGATCCTTTCGACTCGTAGAGCAGGCCACGATGACCTCATTAAATGCCTTGTCAACGGTGCAGCTATATAAATTTTTATTGATACATTTTTTCAGGCTGCGAGAAATATGTAGATCATCCGGTTTTAAAACTAACCGAGGGTCAGGTGACCACCAAAGAATAGGCTGATCTTCATCAAACCAAGGAAAGATACCGCAACGGTAGGCATTTAGTAAGCGCTGGGGGTTTAAAGTTCCCCCAGCTGCTAGTAAGCCATTTGGCTCCTCTAATGCGTAATCTAGAGAAGGAAATGGTTCAGCATCATTTTCTATATCTAACCAGTGGAGCATGATAGATTACAGATCTTTATGCATCCTCTAAAGCATCAAGAAAACGCTCGGCGTCAAGCGCAGCCATACAACCAGAGCCTGCCGATGTAATGGCTTGCCTGTATATAGAGTCAGCGACATCCCCAGCGGCAAAAATACCTGGAATACTGGTTTGTGTTGCATTGCCTGAGCTGCCACGTTCAGTATGTAAGTACCCATGAGACATATCTAATTGGCCGTCAAAAATTTGAGTGTTAGGTGAATGACCGATGGCAATAAAAACACCTTCAAGGTCAATCTCTTTCGTACTATTATCTTGAGTGTTTTTAATGCGAATACCCGTGACACCCATATCGTCGCCGAGTACTTCATCTAATTGGTTAAACCATTCGACTGAAATATTACCATCGGCCACTTTTTTCATTAATTTATCGGATAAGATTTTTTCCGAACGAAATGAGTCACGTCGATGAATAACTGTAACGTGTTCTGCAATGTTAGATAAGTAAAGTGCCTCTTCAACGGCAGTATTGCCGCCGCCGATAACAGCAACACGTTGGTTCTTATAGAAAAAACCATCACAGGTGGCACATGCTGAAACACCTTTTCCTTTAAATGCTTCTTCAGACGGTAAGCCTAAATATTTTGCAGAAGCTCCGGTGGCGATTATTAAGGCATCGCAAGTGTATGTGCCTGCATCGCCCTTTAAAGTGAATGGGCGTTGTTGTAATTCGGTAGTATGGATATGGTCAAACTGAATTTTTGTATCGAAGCGTTCAGCGTGTTGCTTCATTCTTTCCATCAAAGCTGGGCCTTGCAAGCCTTCTACATCACCAGGCCAATTATCAACTTCAGTAGTTGTCATCAGTTGGCCGCCTTGTTCAATACCGGTGATTAATAAGGGGTTTAGGTTGGCTCTAGCAGCATATACAGCAGCTGTGTAACCTGCAGGGCCGGACCCTAAAATAATTAATCGATGATGTGAGTTGTCGCTCATAAGTGGCTCCTAAATAACTGTGTTTAAACTATGCTTATACCCAAGGGGGTATGTTTGAAAATGAGCGCTGGCTCATTTAATTTAATTTTAAAGCGCTGTAGTATGGCGATAAGATCTAACTAGGTAAAGTATTATGCTGATGAATATTGGTATTCCAAAAGAGATTAAAACAGCTGAAGGGCGTGTTGCATTAACGCCAATGGCTTGTCAGGAACTCATTGCGAAGGGGCACCGCCTTTATATTGAACATCAGGCTGGTGTTTTAAGCGGCTTTGATGATGACCAATATAGGCAAGTTGGTGTGATTGTTTGCCCTACAGCGCAAGCACTTTATAAGGCAGGCGATTTAATTGTAAAGGTAAAAGAGCCGCAAGAGGGGGACCTTCAATATTTAACACCTAATCACCTTCTTTTTTGTTTTCTTCACCTTGCTGCGAACGAAGAACTAGCGAGTAAATTATCAAAAATAGGCCTGACGGCTGTTGGTTTTGAATCGGTGCGTGATAATAAACAGCTGCCAATCCTTAAACCCATGAGTGAAATAGCCGGAAAACTATCTGTTCAGATAGGTGCTACTTTATTACATCAATACCGCGGTGGTTCTGGTTTATTGTTAGGCGGTTTGCAAGACGATGGTGTCGAAAAAGGGCAAGTATTGGTACTTGGGGCTGGTTCTGCTGGAAGGCAAGCAGCCTTATTAGCAAGAAATATAGGCGCGAAAGTGTCTGTTTATGATAAGTCACTTGAGGCACTTGCATCAGTCACTCAACTGGATCCTTTAATTAACCCTATAAATAATCAAGAGGAATGTTTGTCGTTAATGGCTACCACAAACTTGTTAGTGGCTGCTTTGCATGTTCCCGGGAAGAAAGCGCCGCATTTTATTAACCGTTCCCATTTAAAATTAATGATGGAAGGTTCTGTCATTGTGGATATTTCAGTGGATCAAGGGGGATGTGTTGAAACAACTCGTCCGACAACGTATAACGAACCGACTTTTGTAGAGGAGGGAGTTACTCACTTTTGTGTGGCTAATATGCCAGGAGCTGTACCTAGAACGGCTACGCAAGCTCTTTCAGAAGTGTTACCCGCATATATTCATCGATTTGCACAAGAAGAGTGGTCTGAACGAGATGCGGTTATGAAATCGGCCATTAATGTCAAAGCAGGAAAAGTACTTATTGACCTGCTTTAGACATTAATGACGAGATCAATATTTTACTTAAAGCGTGCCTTCAAGTAATTTTTTATTTAACTCAGCCCAACCTGTACCAGATTTAGCAGCGCCTTCTAAATAGTGCTCTGGTGCTGTCATGTAAGGAGGGCGGCATGGACCTGCTTTCATCCAACCAGCTGCATTAATACGCGCTTTTTCTAACTGAATGTTATATTTAGAAAATTCAGCAAAGCCTCCAGGAGGGAATAAGCTAGACAGTGCTAATGCCATTTGTGGGTAAAGCTCGTCTGGTCTACTCCAGTCACCTGTTTTAGCCGCTTCTCTAACACTGTCACGCCAATGAATGGTTAGCTCAGGGCCTGTACAAGCAAGTGGTGACCAAAAAGCAGTGTTGAATTCTGGATCCATTTTAGCAGCATCTGCGTGATCGATTTCTAGTGGCAAAAATCTAATTTGCTTTTTTGAAACCATCGTGTGCAAGTGTAGTTGACCAATATTTATGTACTTGCAAGTGATGACTTGTGGAATGTTAGCAACTTGAGCCCAAAATGGAGCTGGGAAATCAAATTTAAATGCTTCTGGGTTAGCGTAAATAGCGATTGCCATTTCAGGCACAGCTTCAGCAACATCTTGATAGAAACGAACAGCTGCAGGTACATCAATTTGCTGCCACATTGGTAAGCCTAACATTGTTCCGTCAGCACCAATATCTCGTGCATGACGTAATTGACGAATAGTCTCGCGAGTATTCATTGTTGTAACACCAACAAAGATAGGTACTCGTCCGGCTGAAGTTTCAACCATGACTTCCATCATTTTTTTCTTTTCTTCCCAAGTAAGGGTAGCGCCTTCTCCAAAAGTTCCTTGACTCATGATGGCGTCAACACCAGATTCAATAAGGCCGTCAACAGCTCTAGCGATTTCGTCATAATCAACGCTGTCTTCTGTTTGCCATTGATCACCAGTTTCTATCGCTGGTGTAGGAATGATTGCCCAAGCACCATTCACATCTTCTACTGTTAACCTGTCTTGTCTTCTAGCCATAATTATGTCCACCTATTTGTTATTTTTAAAATAAATATGAGAGCGAGAATTGTATATTGATAACATTTTATATACCAAGGACTTTTATCAGTTTTTTCTTATATACAACATGAACCTGACAGTCGAGGTATTTAATACGCATTTTAATTTTATTCTAACTGTATAAAAATCTTAATATTATTTATTAAAGTGCGCAAAAAAATTAATAAATTGGGCCTAAGCGGTGACTCCATGGGATTAATTAATCGAATGTTTTATATTAAGCTTTAGCTATTTTATAGAACATGTTATTTAAAAAAGCCCCGCGTTGATCCACATATGCACATAAATACTGGCAGCGTAACCGAGAGCGATAACAGGTGCCCATTTAAGGTGTGAAGCAAATGTATAGATACCACGTGCTTGCCCCATTAGGGCAACACCTGCAGCAGAGCCAATTGATAATAAGCTTCCTCCAACTCCAGCGGTTAATGTAACCAGTAACCATTGACCTTGAGACATATCGGGCGACATGGTTAAAACGGCAAACATCAATGGAATGTTGTCGACAATGGCAGACATAAGGCCCAGTAATACATTTGCGGTAGTTGGTCCTAGGTCGCCATAGATGAATTCGGAAGCCAGACCTAGGTAGCCAAGAAAGCCTAACCCTCCTACCGCCATGATCACACCATAGAAGAAGAATAGGGTGTCCCATTCAGCGCCTGCAACCTTGTCGAAAACATCAAATTCACGAAAATCAGTCTGTGCGTTATCTTTACTGCCTTCTTGAAACCTTTCTTCAAAACCTGGTGAGTTTCGTGAATGCTCGCTAATTTTAAGGTAATAACTAAAAAATTTGAGGTAGGCTAAACCGGTCATCATGCCAATGGCAGGAGGTAGGTGCAGGAAGTTATGAAAGCAGACAGCGGTCAAAATGGTTAATGCAAAAAGCATAACAATAGTTAGACCGCCTCGTTTAATAAGCAATGTTTCATTATCATCGACAGAGTTAGGCATTCCAGCAGGGATGAAAGCACTCATAATGGCTGCGGGTACTAAATAATTTACCAGTGATGGTATAAAAAGATTAAAGAATTCAGTAAATTGAAGTAAGCCTTTTTGCCACACCATTAACGTGGTGATGTCGCCGAACGGGCTGAACGCACCACCTGCGTTTGCACCAACAACGATGCTGATGCAGGAAATAGACACAAATTTAGGAGCGTTTTTGCCAACGGTAAGCACAACAGTACACATGATAAGTGCCGTTGTTAGATTGTCTGCCACCGGTGATATAAAGAAGGCTAGGGTACCGGTTAACCAGAATAGGTTTTTATAACTGAAGCCTTTATCAATTAACCAGCCACGGAGCGCATCAAATACTTTGCGCTCTATCATCGCGTTTATATAGGTCATTGCTACCAATAAAAAGAAGAATAATTCGGCATATTCAAGAAAGTTATGGCGTAAGGCGATTTCTGCAGCATGATCATACCCATGGGTCTTGTATGCGATTGCGATCATGATCCAGATGAGCCCAGCAGCCAATAAGACCGGTTTGGATTTACGTAAGTGAAGTTGCTCTTCAAAGATCACTAGTGTGTAGGCGAGAGCAAAAACTAATAATGATAAATATCCAACTATAGTGGATGTAAGGTCTATCGGTTGGTAAGTAGCTGAGGAGGACCATGCAAGGCAGGGGGTTATTAGCAGCAGTAAAGCGGCTAGTATCATAAGTATTTTCATCTAAAGTGCTCCTTATTATTAGCACTGTGTTAAAAATGCTAAAAAAATTATCGAGTATGAAACGAAATGAACGTAGATATCTGTTCTATTAAGGTAAAGGTTCCCACGATTGATCGTGGGAACCCAGCCTCACCGTTATAAGGTTTAATTTAATGTTGAATGGCCTTAAAAATCCCAACAAAACTGGAGTCACTTTTAATGTTTATCTGTAATTGAAGTGATCTAGCAATGTCGCTGGCTGAAATGATTCCTCGAATTTTGTGATGCTTATGGTCCACAACCAGGCAGTGTCGGTAACCGCTGTTTTTAAGGCTACCAATAACATCTTTGATAGAGGCGTGTGCCAGATCCGAATAATCAAAAGACTTTAATTTATTTCTCGGTCTCATAAAGTCAGTAACAGACAGTTCTTCTCTGTTTTCACCTTTAGATACACGCTTAAGTATTTCCCGGCTATTTAAGTCCTCTAGGCTAACGACACCTAATAAATGATTGTTACTATTAACAACAAACTTTAAGCGAACATGTTCTGTTTGCATGAGTTTTTCAGCATCTATGGCAGACATTGAGGAGTTTATAACCATCGGTTGGGTTTTTTCAAAATCGGTGAAGATTTCGAGCGCTGGTGACTTCAAACTAATTTGTTTGTTTAGCTCTGGCCAAGCTAATTCATCGAAGGGAGTAGTATCGTAAAATGCTAAGTCTTTCATCGTTGTGCTCTCCGGTTTTTAAATGATATGCCATGGGAAGGCAGAAAATGACTTTAAGGGAGGCGTGTTGTCTTACAGTATTGCATAGCTTGTGACGGCTATTGCGAATACGCAGCTATTAGGCAGCCCTTAAAAAATAGTTGTTTTTGACCAGAAAAGTCTAGTCTGTATAACGTTAGCCGATGAAGGAGGGAGGGGCGCGGATAGAAAATTTGCCAGCAATATTATGTGCTGAAACGTAAATAGGGTGTGAACGGTCGCTATGAGTAGCGTGTTTTTTGTTGTGATAGACGTGCGTTGATAAAAAATCATCAACGTTATCAAAAGGATTGTTTTCATCTGATAACTCAAACTCTACAAGCGAAGAGGCAGGCTTAAAAGAGCTGTCTGAATATAGGTGCTGTGTATCACCTAGAGCCGCCGATGAGACGGCGATCAGTGTTAAAGACAGAAAAAATAGACCTATCTTTGATTTCTTAATTAACATGAGGAATCTGATGAGGTTAGTCCAACTTAAATTAATGGCCAGTGCGTGTAGATTGCCTAATAAGGAATATTGCTGAAGGTTAATGATATTGTCAATGGAATTTGTATAAAAACCTTTGTTGTTCGTAGAGCCTGCTGTTTACATAAAGAAAAGAATAATTAGCTCCCAGTCGCCATTAAAATCGATTTATCGCATTCGGTTGATGACTGGATCGGCTTTCAGTTTATTGATGATGAACTGGTTACACCTGAAAATGAGTTTGTCACGCTGGGTAAAATTCGCGCTCATTAATACCTTAATCTTAATGTGATGATTGATTTTAGAGCTGACGAGAACACCAAGCTAAAAGAAGATATCGAACGTTTAACGTCGCCTAAAGCATTTTTATATAACTGGAAAAGTTTTCCATAGCATCTGAAGAGTACACGCTGTAATCCTTAGCTTTAATGATATTGCCGAATATCATACTTCGTATAATGTATATTATGTTAAATTAATACCTAAACGACAGTTGAAAATTAAGAGGATTAATGAATTTAGGACCTCACTTTATTAATTTTTAGTTAACGGGTTATTTATATAAATAAAGCCATTTAACAGGGACTACTCTTTTTTAATGTGGGGTAAGTTAGGATATTTTTATTGTACAGACAAAAATATCGCATAAGATATTGATTTTAGACGCCTTCCCATTATATTTAGCTCTAGCTAGCTATAATCCGAATCAATAAGCCCATTCTGTTCTTGATATTTAGGCCTCAACAATAATCCGTTAAAATCTCATTATTACGGATTAACTATTGTCCCGAAAAAAATAGAAAAAAATAGGGTCAGGTCTTGAAAAAAATAGGGTCAGGTCTTGCAATCAAGCATTTGAGTGGTTTTTAGGTTTAGGCCAAATTGCAATAACGTGTAGGGCAGCGTAACCCAAAATACGCCTAATTTTTAAAACTAACCCATAGACAACGAACCCCTAAAAAAGTAGGGTATAGATTCGTGAATTTATTCACACGTCATTGCAACAGGGGACGTCGCAGAATGGAAAAGGAAAGTCTTTCAAGCATTAGCCAAATTAATAAAACGCAAGGCCAGCGTATAGGCACACTTGGCAGATTAAACCTGCGTTACTACTCCAATTGTAACTTTAGAAGCTCTTTAGCTAGCGAGGGTTTTGTATGTTCACGCATGTAAGAAAAAAGGATTTGTTTAGATTGAGTTTAGACAGTAAATCACTACAAAAAAAGGTTATGTCTCCTTTGTTCCAACGGTTAGCCGCGCAATTAAAAAAGCAGAAATGCGTGATTGCAAGACCTGACCCTGTTTTTCTGCTGGTGACCGAGAAGGTATGGCCGCAATCCTTGCAGCGCCAAGTTTTACGGGTACGTTGAAAGTAATGGTTACTAATCACGCCGCAGCACGGACAGGCAACATTCTCATCAGAACCCCAGCGTAACGCCTTGAATACTTCAAACGCTTCTTGGTGGCTCATTTCCATGACGTGACGTACTGAAAGTGTGCGGGATTTTGCTGAAAGTAGAAAGTGTTGTGCCATTAAGTGCATCCAGCGATTGTTATATGCATTTATTATACATAATTATGTATGTTTTGCAATCAAATAAATACATTTAATTGAATAAATTAGATAAATATATATCTTTTTTAGATATATTTATTTACATTCAATTGGTGGTGTGTTTTAATGTAAATTAAAGTTAATGTAACAAAGGCTTTCAATGGAATTAAAAGAACTGATACGTGGTGCACATTTTCTAGTTGAGGCTAGAGAGAAAAAGCGCGTGACGGGGCTGCTTTAAGATTAAAAGTTCCTAAATTTAGACGATGATTTACATGAGCAAAACAAAATTGAATAAACCTGATGCCGATTATGAATTTTCAGAAAAATATGATGAACAACATGCGCGTAGCTATTTTGAAAAACACGAAAATGGATTTTGGAGGCGTTTATCAAACAAGCGAGATCAACAAGTTAGTGCCAAAGCTCTGAAAATAGCCAACAACCCGATGAGTATATTGGATGTGCCCTGTGGAACTGGGCGATTTTGGGAGTTATTGGCTGATAACTCTGAACGTAAGCTCTACGCATCAGACAATAGCCAAGACATGATTAATACGGGGCTTAAATTCAGACCTCCTGAAGTAGCATCTCGATTTATAATGTTCGAGGCTTCCGCCTTTGATTTACCTTTCGAGGATAACTTTGTTGACACAGTATTTTGCATACGCTTAATACATCATATCGGTGTGCATGAAGATAGGGTTAAGTTACTATCGGAATTGGCTAGGGTCGCCAACAATACGGTTATTGTTTCATTGTGGGTTGATGGGAACTATAAAGCTTGGAGAAGAAAACGACTTGAAACAAAACGACAGCGAAAAGGTTATCAGAACCGCTTTGTCGTGCCGGCAAAACTGTTTGAAGAAGAGGTTTCTGAAGCAGGACTCGAGGTTAAGGCTAGACTTGACTTTATAAAGCACTTTTCTATGTGGCGGACGTACGTTTTACAGAAAAAAGTGTAGCCCCTCAGCATTGCCCAGCTACTGATTTTTCGTGAACGTAAATCTAGCACTGTTGGCTCGGGGAGTAATATCAGTGCTCCAAACCTGATTCGACTTTTCAGGATTGAAATCTTAGTTTAGCTTAGTAAATTAGGCGAAATTCCGTTGCTATGGTTAGTGGCCTTTTCTTCAATTTTATTATTATAAAATTTTGCCATAGCACCTCTTTCAGACGCAATTTTCAATCCATACTGCATGGGCATAACTTCTGATTTCCAACTGTCCGTAATTCTGCAAATTAGCAACGGGGTCGCCATCTGAAATACTTACGTAAGCTGGGTCAATATTTGCGAATGATTTTCTGTGAAAAGAATCCGTCAATAAAAAAGCCAACAAGCATAGAATACTTATTGGCTTTAGCAGCTATTAATTAATAGCCCTTTCGTCTTCATTACGGGGTTCTGGGGACATTCCGTCCTAATGTAACACTTATCGCTACATCCTATGTAT
>OJIJ01000019.1_pt1 | contig 33728 bp, 2 predicted proteins | sample 1595891 | NCBI WGS metagenome assembly OJIJ01 (sample SAMN05416853, study PRJEB24817) | seawater metagenome | isolation source: Sea water | place: Canada:Atlantic | collected 2013-11 | reverse complement strand
GGGCTCGGAGATGTGTATAAGAGACAGGAGAGAAAGAGTTAAAACTACTAAATAATAGTTTTGATTTACCAAGTTCATCAATAGAGTTTTTATTTGGTGCAAAGAATAGTGGTAAAACTACAATTTTACATGAATACTCAAAAGATAAAGACAAACTCTATTTTTCAAATTATGAAATGATTCCTTCTTTATTTTTTACTCAAATGGCAAATACAATCAATAATTTTTTTCATAGTAGTGATGTTAGTACTTCATTTAATACATTTTCTGAAATACTAAAATTTTTGGATAAACAAGCTATTGAAAAAAAACTTGTAATTATAATGGATGATTTTCAAAATATAAATAAAGTAGATAAGAACGCTTTACCTGAACTATTGAAGTTTTGGAAAAAGAGTTTAAAAAATAAAAATATACAACTTATTATATCAAGCTCTTTACTATTTAGTGATAGTCATGATGATATAGAAAAAATATCTGCGAATAATTTATCCTTAGATTATCTGGATTTTGTAGCTATTAAAGAGCTTTTCCCTGAAATGAATAGATTAGACCAGCTTTATGTATATTCATTGTTAGGGACCACTCCTAGTAATTTAAAATACTATAACCCTAAGATTGATTTTACTGATAATATTTTTAATCTATTTTTATCTCCAAATTCTTATCTTTTTGATTATGGAATAAGAGTATTAAAAAGTGAAATAAGTGATATAGGGACGTATTCTTCTATCTTACACTCAATTTCTAAAGGAAATACAAAAATAGGGGATATCGCTGCTTCTTTAGACGTTAAATCTACATATCTGACACGTTATCTTCAAAAACTTATTGATATGATGATTATCAGAAAAATTGTTCCTGTTGGAGAAGATAGAAAAGTATCAAAATTTGGCAGATATGAAATTGAAGATAGTTCCTTAAAGTTTTGGTTTTCATATATTTATCCGAATCTTACTTCTTTACAGTTAAATGATGTACAAGATGTGAGTAAACAAATTCAAGATGAATTTATTAGTAAGACTGTATTTTTAAGTTACAAAAAATGTATAAAAGAAATGATTAATAATAAGAGAAAAGACATCTTAGGTTATGAACCATTGCATATGGGTAGTTGGTGGGATAACAACAACAATAGTATTGATTTAATCGCCTATGATAGAAAAACAGTAACTTTTATTCAGATACTTTGGGAAGATAAAGATATGGCAAAAATCTCTTATGGAAAACTAAAATCAAGCTCAGAAAAGTTTGAATCGTCTCTCAATAAAAAATATGTAATAGTTACAAAGAATACATTTTTTAATATGAAATAAGATTATTAAACTTAAAAATAACTTTTTTTAAGCCCCATTTAAAAATATCTTTAATTTATTAAATATGTTATGCAACATATTTATTTTGATATAATTTTTTATACATATCTACCATTGTAAAAGCATCTATGTGAGTATATTGATTTTATTATGTTTTTAAACATAATAAAATCAATAAGATAAACAAACTACATTTAAAATATCATACGTTTTAGCTATAATAATTTTAATTAAGTATTATTAAGAGGAAATTATTATGGCAACTGATAATAAATATGTAAAGTATCTAAACAAAACTGTTAAGTTAATCGATAAACCAAATCCTGATGAAAATATTTCAGTGTATGTAAGACCTGGAGATTTAGTAGATTTTAAAATCCCTGGAGTAGATTTAGAAGATTTAGAATACCAATTAGTTGGAGGTGATATTGTTATTGATATCCCTAACTATGGTACTTTTACATTTGTTTCAATGGCTTTAATGGGGTATAACGATACTCCTCCTAGGTTTTTAAGTAACTCAGGAAAACAATTAACTCTTGGAGATATTTTATCTGAAGTTGAAGAAATCAATGCCTTGCCAATTGATTCTTTAGTTTCCAATACAGAAATTAATATTCCTGATAATACTGCACGTGAAAATGAAGAAGGTGATTCAACTGAAAATAATCCTCAATCTACTCCTCAAATAATAATACAAGAAGTTGAAGTTGCTGCAGATGAAAATCCAGAAGTAGATGATGCCCCTGCAGAGTTTGACATACCTCCTGTTGATACACCCGAAGTAGAAGAAAATCCTTTTAAAAGTAATGATGATGCTTCTGACACTAATTCTAATTCAAGTACAGAAACTGAAGAAGCAGTTGTTGAAGGTGTTAAACCAACTTTAACTTTTGATATAGATATCCAACATGTTAGTCTTTCTGGTAGTGAAACTAGTAATATTCTTACTGTTGATGGAGGTGGAGGAGTATCTTATACTAATATTTATCCATATGCAAATACTGATGCTTCTGATGCTTTAATAAAAAATCAAACAGATGCTGAAATTATTGATTATTCAAGTGTAACAAGTTCTCAAGCAAATAGTGTAATTATAAATGCTGATAATAGTGCTTATCTTAACTCTACAGTTTTTTCTAGGACTATTAATTTAAATGCAAGTCAACCAGAAGGATTTGCTTTAGAAACTATTACTATTGATGTTAGCGATGTTCCAGATGGTTTTACAGTTCAAAATGCAACAAATTCTGGGTCTACATGGACAATTGTAAAAGATGACCCTGATACTTTAGCAGTTGAAGGTTTTAGCCAAGATGCAGGTGGGAATATCCAAATTACTTTTACCTTAGATAGAAATCAAACTCTTAATGCGGATTTAGTTAAAAATTTTGAACTTAATATTACTGCAGAGTCAATTTTTAGTCTTGATAATGTATCTGAAGAGAATCAAGGGTTGATTGAAATACCAGTAGAAACGACACTTACTGCTTCAAATGAATATGGTGTTAATGTAAAAGAAGTAAGTGATTTGACAGATGCCTCAGAATATAAATTTAAAGAATTTAATGATATAGAATCAGGATTTGTTATTACTAGTAATATCAATGATAACATCATATATGGTTCTAAAGAAGTTGTAAATACTATAAATGGTGGTATTGCTAATGATACAGTAACAACTGGTGTTGCTAATGATACTATTTATGGGAATGAAGGAAATGATATTATTACTTCAGGTCGAGGTGATGACTTAGTTGATGGAGGAGCTGGAAATGATACTTTAGATTTTTCTCCTATAACATTTGATACAAATGGAAGTAGTAATATTGGAGTAAATGCTAATTTAAATACTGGAGTTGTTACTGGTGATGGGACTGATTCAGTTTCAAATATGGAGAATATTACTGGTACTCAAATTAATGATATTTTAACTGGTGATGATGAAGTAAATATTTTAAAAGGTGAAGCAGGAGCCGATACTATTTCTGCTGGAGCAGAAAATGATACTGTTGAAGGTGGTTCTGGAAATGACACAATAGAAGGTGGTCTAGGAGATGACTTCTTACAAGGTGGTACAGGAATTGATACTGTAGATTTTCACAATTCTTTAACTGGGGTGACTGTTACTTTAGAAGATGATGTAAATATACCAAATGTTGGTAGTGCTTCAGGAGAGGGTTCTGATATCTTGAGGGATTTTGAAAATGTAGTAGGATCAAATTTCGCGGATACCATAAATGGAGATGGCTCAAATAATATTTTAGATGGTCTTGATGGTGATGATACAATTACTGGAAATGCTGGAAATGACACTATTGATGGAGGAGATGGAAGTGATACTGTTGATTTTTCAAATGCTACTTCTTCTGAAATTGTTGATTTAGTAAGCGAGCGAGCCACTGGTGGAGATGGAACTGATAAAATATATAATGTTGAAAATGTTATTGGGTCTGATTATAATGATGAAATCATTGGTACAAACGGTGATAATATTCTTGATGGTGGAGAAGGAGACGATACTCTTACTGGTGGATTAGGAAATGATACTCTTTTAGGTGGAGATGGAAATGATACTGCCGATTATAGTGATATTACTGGTGGTAGTGTAGCTGTTAGTTTAGCTACAAGTACTTCTCAAAATACTGGAAATGCAGGAACTGATACTTTAGAAAATATTGAAAATTTAATTGGAACAATATTTGACGATACTCTTACTGGTAATAGCGCTGAAAATTCACTTCTAGGAAATGCCGGAAATGATACTTTCTTTACAGGTGGAACCACTATTCTTTCTCATGTTGATACCATAAATGGTGGATCAGGTAATGATGACTTATTAAGTTTTACTGACGCACCAACAGGAACAGATATTAGTATGGATTTAGATATTAATAGTACAAGTCAAGATACTGGTTTTGGTAATGTTCATGCGATTAATATTGAAAATCTTCAGGGTGGAGATGGGAATGATACACTTTATGGTTCTAGTTCAATTGATAATGAGTTATATGGTGGAGATGGAAATGATACCTTAACGGGAAGAACTGGTGATGACGTTTTAGATGGTGAAAATGGAATTGATACAGTTGATTACAGTAGTTCTAATGCTGTAACTTTAACACTTGCCGATACTGGATTAGATGCAACTGCTTCAATTGGAGCAGAACAGGATATTGTACGAAATGTTGAAAATATTGATGGTTCAAATTTTAATGATACTCTTGGTGGTAATAATCAAAATAATATTTTAGATGGAAGTTCAGGAAATGATTTATTAATAGCTAGTGATGCAATTGATACTCTAATAGGTGGTAATGGTAATGATACTATTGATTATAGCGCAAGAGGTAATAGTATTAATGTGACTTTAAATGATACAAATCAAGTGATATTAGAAGAGAATAGTGTTACAAAAGATTATATCTCTGGAATAGAGAATGTTATTGGTTCAACTGCTGATGATACTATCAATGGTGATTTTAATGACAATACCTTAAAAGGACAAGAAGGAAATGATACTCTTTCTGGTGGAGCGGGAAATGATTATATTGATGGAGGAACAAATACTACAGGTGTTGGAGCTACGGGAGATACCGTTGATTATTCTTCTGCCTCAACTACTGGAGTTACTGTAGATTTAAGTAATGGTACACAACAATCAATCAGTGCTTCTGAAGGCTTTGATACTATTGTAAATATAGAAAATATTATTGGTTCAAATTTTAATGATACTTTAAGTGGAAATGCTGAAGATAATACACTTGATGGAGGATTAGGAAATGATACTTTAAAAGGTGGAGCAGGTGATGACTCTTTTATAGGTGGAGATGGAGTTGATACAGTTGATTATAGTGATGTTTTAAATGATATTAATGTTGATTTATCTAGTGCAACTACTGTTAATGTTGGAGGAGGTCAAGGTTCTGATACTTTTGATTCAATTGAAGGTGTAATTGGTGGTTTTGGAGACGATACTTTAATAGGTACTGATGGTGCAAATAATATTATTGGTGGAAGTGGTGATGATACTTTAGTTAGTGGTGGAGTTACTGATATTTCAGGTGGAATTGATACTATTGATGGTGGATTAGGAAATGATTTAATTAGTTTTGGTTTTACAACAGATGCTATTTCTTTGGATCTTTCAAATACTTCATCTCAACCAACTGGTGCTCAAGGAAGTATAGTTGTTTCAAATGTGGAAAATATTTATGGTGGATATGGTGATGATACGCTTACTGGAGATAATGAAGACAATACGATAAAAGGTAGTTTTGGTTCGGATACATTATTGGGTAGTAGTGGTAATGATACTTTAGATGGTGGAAAAAATTCAGAACACCATCGATTTGCTATAACTGCTACTGGTAATATATCTTTCATTGTTGGAGGTGTTTTAATCTCTGTAAGTGGAGCTAATGCTAGTGAACAAATAAGTAATATAATAAATGAATTTAATTCTCAAAATGATTCGAATGTATTAGAATTAGGAACAATTGGTTCAGATGGGACATATATATATGTGGAGTCTGAATTAACTGTAGATACTCCTTCTGCAAGTTTGACTCAGAAAAATGATTTTGTATTTACTGATACTGTAGATTACTCTTTATTAAGTGGAGAATCTGTTAATGTTGACTTATCAACACAAACAGTAGTTAAAACTGATGGAAGTACCTCCTCAACAGATACTATTATTGATATTGAAGAGGTTATTGGTAGTAGTGAAGATGATACATTAACAGGTGATGCTAATGATAATATCCTAAGAGGTGGAGCTGGTAATGATACTATTGATGGTGGATTAGGTAGTGATACTCTTTATGGTGATGCAGGAAATGATACATTTTTATCTTCAGTAGGTGATGGTATCGATACTATTTATGGTGGTGCGGATAGCGATACTGTTGATTATAGTGTAGAGTCAGATAAAATTATTGTTACTCTTGATGGGGTAAATGTAAGTAGAGTAAATATCGGTGGTTCAGATAATGATTATATACAAGAAGTAGAAAATATTATAAGTGGTAGTGGAAATGATACTTTAACTGGTGATGATAATAATAATACTTTTTTTACAAATTCTGGAAATGATAAGTTAATTGGTGGAGAAGGTGATGATTATTTAGATGGTGGAACAAATACGACAGGAATTGGAGCTACTGGTGATACAGTAGATTATTCTACCGCCACTACTACAGGGATAACAGTTGATTTATCAAAAACAAATGCTCAAAATATAAGTACTACAGAGGGAAATGATACTTTAGTAAATATAGAAAATGTTATTGGTTCAGGTTTTGCAGATACTCTTATTGGTAATAGTGATGATAATACTCTTGAAGGCGGTTTAGAAAATGATACTTTAAGAGGTGGCTTTGGTAATGATGCTCTTTTAGGTGGAGCTGGAAATGATACTGCAGATTATAGTGATAGAACTACAGATTTAGATATAGATATTTCTGATGGTTCTCATGTTATTGATACCAATACTGCAGAAGAAGATACTTTTAGTAATATTGAAGGTGCTATAGGTGGAAGTGGAAATGATACTATAACTGGAACAACAGGTGCAAATTCTTTAGTTGGTAATTCTGGAGATGATACACTTTTAGGTGGCGGTACTTCAACTGCATTAGCTGGTGAATATGATGTTATTGATGGTGGGAGTGGAACGGACTATGTAAGTTATAGTTATTTAACAAACGCAGCTGACGATGTTACTATTAATTTAGGCCTTACTTACAATGACTCAGATAATGGACATTTATATGATGATGATGATGGTTCAGTAGATTCATATCAAGATAGTGGGGCAGCAGGAAATCTTCAGATACAAAATGTAGAGAATCTTGAAGGTGGAGCAGGTGATGATACTCTAATTGGGAATACTTCTTCAAATACATTACTTGGTGGTTCAGGAAGTGATTGGTTAGTTGGTCAAGCAAATAATAATGAACTTGATGGTCAAACAGGAATAGATACTGCTGATTATTCTCAAATTTCTAGTGGTGTTGGTATTAGCGCAGATATGAATGCAGGGACTGATGGAGTTCAAGAACTTGGCGAAGTTACATATGAAGGAAGTTCTGTAGATACTTTAAAAGATATTGAAAATATTAGAGCTACGAAAAATGACGATGAAATTATAGGTGATTCAGATGATAATGTAGCAAATATTTTTGAAGGTATGGCTGGATCTGATACTATATCAGGTGGTGCTGGTGATGACATTATTTATGGTAATAATATTACAAATACAGATAGTGCAGATGATACGGCAGATACTTTAAGTGGTGGAGCAGGAAATGATACTTTATACGGACAAACAGATGATGATACTTTAACCGGAAATTCAGGTGTTGATATTTTAGATGGTGGAGCAGGTAGTGATACTGCTGACTATGCTTATTTAAATTCTGGAACTGATGGAGTAACAGTTGATTTTGATTCTTCAACAGCAAATGATGGAACGGACACTGATACTTTAGTTAGTATAGAAAATGTAAATGGTAGTTCAAATAATGATACTTTTATCATGGCAGAAGGAACTACTGCAAATACTGTTAATGGAGCAAATGGAGTAGATACAATTGATTATTCAAATTACTCTGCTTCAAACCCTTTAAATGTAAATTTAGGATTAAGTAGTGCTCAAACTATTGCAACAGGGGATATTGATACTATTTTAAATATAGAAAACTTAACTGCTGGGTTAGGTGCTGATACAATTACTGGCTCATCAACTGCTAATATATTAAATGGAAATGAAGGTAGTGATACTTTCTTTAGTAGTGATGGAGATGATACTATAAATGGTGGAGTGGATGCCACTTCAAATGATATAGATATTGCAAACTATTCAAATGAATCACAAAAAGTTGTGTTAACAACAGCTAGTGGAACGAATAATTATAGTGTAAATAAAACTGCAAGTGCGGGAACAGATTCTTTAACTAATATTGAAGAAGTTCAAGGTTCTGATTATGCGGATACCATGACAGGTGATAACCAAGCTGATATTTTTAAAGGTGGAGACTCTTCTGATTTATTAAGTGGAGAAGCAGGAGTTGATTCATTATATGGAGAAGATGGAAATGATACTTTAATTGGTGGATTAGGAAATGATATTCTAGACGGCGGTAATAATACGGCCGTTGGTGATTATGTTGATTATTCTTCTAGAACTGATGGTGTTAAAGTTGATTTACCTAATAATGAAGCAATAGTAGATACAGATAATAACTCAGTGTTTGATGATGGAAGTGATGAAGTAGATAGTTTAGTGAATATTGAAAATGTTATTGGGTCGCAAGATAATGATGAAATTACAGGTACAAGTACAGTAAATAGTTTATTTGGTAATGCTGGAAATGATATTATTGATGGTGGAGCTGAAGATGATTATTTAAATGGTGAAGCTGGAAATGATACCTTAACAGGTGGAGCTGGAGCTGATAGATTATACGGAGAAGCAGGAGATGATACTTTTGATTTTAGTGATACTCTTCTTGAATCAGAAAATGACTTTATAGATGGTGGAAACACTGATGAAACAAATGGTGATACAGTAGACTATAGTTCAATTTCTTCTGCTATTAATTTAGATTTAGATGATACAAGCGCAGTTGATGTTAGTCTTAATTCGAGTGTTGATCATCAAATAAAAGATATAGAAAATATAATTGGTACAAGTCTTGCTGATACTATTTCTGGAAATATTGATAATAATACTCTTGAAGGTAGAGATGGTGCTGATACTCTTTCAGGGGAAGCTGGAGATGATGAACTTGATGGTGGAATAGGTAATGATACATTAAAAGGTGGAGCTGGGGATGATAATCTTATTGGTGGAGCAGGAACTGATACCGCTGATTATAGTGAAGCTACGGAAGATTTAATTGTAGGTATTTCAGATACGTTAGGAACAAAAAGATTTATTAGTACTTCACAAGGTAGTGATTATTTTACTTCAATAGAAGGTGTTATTGGAGGAAGTGGTGATGATACATTAACCGGTAGTAATGTTGCAAATACTTTAATTGGTAACTCGGGAAATGATACTTTAATTGGATCTGGTGCTTCAACAGGTACTGACTATATTGATGGAGGAGAGGGTGTAGACTTTGTTAGTTTTAGTGATATTACAGCAGGTATCACTGTTGATTTATCAAACCTAAATGTACAAAATACTGTTGGTTCTGGTGATTTAATAATAAAAAATATTGAAAATGCAGAAGGTGGTACAAATGGTGATAGTATCACTGGAAATAGTTCAGATAATGTTTTAAGAGGGTTAGATGGAGACGATACTATTTTCGCTTCTCTTGGAGATGACATTATATATGGTGGAAATGAATCAACTGATACTGGTTTTGATACTGTAGATTATTCATCTGAATCAAAGATTATTGTTGATTTAAATAATGCTACTCAAGTTACAAAAAATGATGGAAGTACAGATACTTTATATGGTATAGAAAATATTGTTGCCTCAAGCGATGATGATACTATGATTGGTGATGCTTCAGATAATACTTTCCATGGAGGAGCCGGTGATGATCTACTTGAAGGAAGAGCTGGTGATGATTCATTATATGGAGATACTGATAATGATACATTAAAAGGTGGAACTGGAGATGATTTACTTTCTGGAGGATTAGGAAATGATACAGCAGATTTTTCTGATGCAACAGGAACAGGTGTAACTGTAAACTTAAATACCTTAACTGCACAAGCTATTGGTGGAGGATTGGGCAATGATACTATCTCTGGTATTGAAAATTTAATTGGTTCATCTTTATCTGATAGTTTAATTGGAGATGGAGAAGACAATACTTTAATAGGTGGCGCAGGAGATGATGAACTAACGGGTAATGCCGGAGCAGATAATCTTCAAGGGCAAGAAGGTTCTGATACTTTTATTCAAACAGCAACTTCAGGTGATACTACTGGAGATACAATTGATGGTGGTAGTGAAGCTGATACTTCAAGAGGAAGTGATACTGTTGATTATTCTGCTTTAAGTAATGGAATAAATGTAACTTTAAATAATACTAATTTAGTATATGTTGATGTTGGAAGTAATTCTTCTGATCATCAAATAAAAAATATAGAAAATATTATAGGAACAACAGGCTCTGATACTATAGAAGGGGATACTGCAAATAATATCCTAGATGGAGGGGATACCGATTTAACAAATCATGATACACTTTCTTATTCTAGTTCTTCTAATGGTGTTTATTCAAATATAGGTACTTCAAATATTACAGGTATTGATATTGATGGAGATGGTGATACAGACAATATAAATGCTTCAACTGCAATAGGCACTGGATTAGGTACGGATACAGTTACAAATTTTGACGATATTTTAGGTGGAGCAGGAAATGATACTTTAATAGGTACTTCTTCTGATAATACTTTAGATGGTGCAGGTGGAAATGATATATTAGTTGGTGGCGCAGGAGCTGATAATTTAATTGGAGGAACAGGAAATGATACTGTTTCTTATGCAACTGATACTTCTAGTATAAATGTTAGTCTAAGAAATAATGATGGAACTGATGGTTCAGGAAGCACAGATACTTATAGTTCTATAGAAAATGTATTAGGAAGTTCAAGCGATGATATAATTGAAGGAAATACTTCTAATAATATTTTAGACGGTGGAGCAGGAACAGATACTTTAACTTTTGAAAATGCAATAGCTGGAGTAACGGTAAACTTATCAACTGAAACTAATAATACTGGTAATGATGGAACGGATACTATTAGAAACTTTGAGAATTTAATAGGTTCAGATTCTGCTGATAACTTAACTGGAAATAGCGGTGTAAATATTATAAATGCAAGAGCAGGAAATGATACTATAAATGGAGCAAACGGTGATGACTCATTATTTGGAGGTTCTGGAAATGATACATTTACCGTTTCACTAGGTGATGGAAATGACATAATTGATGGATTTGAATTAGATGGTAGTCTAAATCCTCAAACTGATATAGATGATACTTCAAACAAAGATACTGTTGACTTTAGTGCAATTTCAGGTGGGACATATCATGTTGAGGTTGATTTAGAAACAGCTAATAATGCTGTTATAACTGATGGTACAACAACAAATCAGACAAATACTATACGAAATATAGAAAATATAGTTGGAACTGATGGCGATGACACAATTATTGGTAATGATGAGGTTAATACTTTAAGTGCAGGAGCTGGAGATGATACATTAACTGGAAATCTTGGTTCAGATAAGCTTGAAGGTGGACAGGGAAATGACTTATTCTTAGGAAGTGATTTTACAGGGGATATGATTAATGGTGGAACAGGAAGTGAAACTAATGGTGATACTATCAATTATACTAACTTAACTTCTTCTGTGACTATAGATTTAGAAGAGAGTGGAGCGACAACAACTGTAAAAGTGGGTATTGATACTACAAATCATACCATTGCAAATATAGAGAATGTAACTGGTTCAAGTACAACTGCCGATACTATTACTGGTAATAGTAGTGAAAATACTATATTAGGTCTTGGTGGAGATGATATTATAGATGGTTCGGATGGGGATGATTATTTAGATGGTGGAACTGGAACAAATACTTTAAGTTTCAATAGTGTTAGTTCTGGTGTAAATGTAAATTTATCAGGAACTGATTATGTATATAATTCAACTACAGTTACTGCAAATACTGCTATTTCACAAGGTACGGATACAGATACAAATGGGACCAATGATACAGATACAATCTTAAACTTTAATAATATTACTGGGTCTGATTCCCAAGACTTACTTATTGGTGATGCAAATATAAATATTATTAATGGTGGAGATGATGCCGATATAATTGATGGACAATCAGGTGATGATACTCTTGAAGGTGGAGCAGGTAATGACCTGTTTATCATGAATGCAAGTGATGGTGATGATACTGTAGATGGAGAGAGTGGTAGTTCGGATACTATAAGTTATGAAAACCTAGCTTCTAATCAAGGAATAACTGTAGACCTTGATACAACAACAAATGTAACAGTTACAATTGCAAATGGAACAGATGATTCAAGTGTAAGAAATATAGAAAATGTTACTGGTGGAGCTGGAGCTGATTTAATTGTTGGTGATGGAATTAAAAATATTTTTACTGGGAATGCGGGGAATGACCAACTTGAAGGTAAAGGCGATGATGATACATTATATGGTGGAGCAGGAAATGATAGTTTAAAAGGTGATACAGGAGATGATTTAATCTTTGGTGGAGCTGACGATGATACTATTAGAGGTGGAGACGATGATGATACACTTTATGGTGGAGAGGGAAATGATACACTAGCTGGAGATGCTGGAGATGATGTTATTGATGGTGGTGAAGGAAGTGAAACTACAGGAGATACAGTAGATTATTCTTCAAAAGCAACTTCAGTTGATATAAATTTAATGAACCAAGATGTAAATGGATTTGCTACAGCACAACTTGGTACCGAACAAGATTTATTAAAAAATATAGAGAATATTACAGGTACAGTTTCAAATGATTATATTGGTGGAGATAATGATAGTAATACTATAGATGGGTTTTTAGGTGATGATACTATTGTTGGAGCAGGAGGAAGTGATACTCTAATTGGTGGATCTGGTGATGATGTATTTAAAGCTGGTCTTGATAATGATGTAAGTGTAGGACAAGATAAAATACTTGAAGATGGTGATGATGGAATTGATTATATAGATGGAGGGAGTGCTGGTGAAACTGCAGGAGATACTTTAGATTATTCTGCCTTTGGAGCAACTCATAATATAGATATCAATTTAGGTGATACACCGGACGTAGATGGTTATGTAACTGTAAGTGTAACTTCTGGCTCAAATGATTTAATTAAAAATATAGAAAATATAACAGGTTCTGCCGGAGCTGATATTATTAGTGGAGATAGTAATGCCAATGTATTAGATGGTAGTGCAGGAGATGATACTTTATACGGTGCAGGTGGAGATGATACTTTAGAAGGTGGATCTGGAACTAATAGAGCAGATTATTCAACTGCTGCTGGAAAAATTGTTGTAGATATGGATAATGCAACTGAAGTCTCTGATGATGGTGATGGCTCAAGTGATAATTTAAATAATATCCAAGAAGTTGCAGGTACAACTGCTGATGATACTATTTATGGGTCAAGTAGTGATGAACTATTTATTGGTGGAGCAAATACTGATACTTTAATGGGTAGAGGTGGAAATGATACTTTATATGGCGGATTAGAAAATAGAACTGATAGCTCATCAGATACTGTTTCTTATGAGTATTTAAATAATGGAACAGATTTTGTAACTGTTGATTTATCTAGTGAGACAGCAACTGCAAGTACTGCTGGAGATACGGATACTTTATATGATATTGAGAATGTACTTGGTTCTGCTGGTAATGATATTATCACTGGTGATAATGAAGTTAATAATCTTCAAGGTGCAGCTGGAGATGATACATTTATATCATCAAATGCAACAGACGGTATTGATGTAATTGATGGTGGAGCACATACAAATGGAGATACTGTTGATTATAATGCATTAAATGCAAACTCTATTTCTTTAACTTTAGCAAATGGTTCAAATAGTGCAACGGTAGATGTTAGTGGTGCTGGACATGATGATGTAATTTCAAATATTGAAAATGTAGTTGGTTCTCAACTAGGCGATATTATTACAGGTAATGATTCAAATAATACATTAGAAGGTAGAGAAGGAGCCGATACTCTTGCTGGTGGTCTAGGCGATGATAGACTTGATGGAGGTACAGGTATTGATACTGCTACATATGCAAGTGCAACTGCTTCTGTTACTGTAGATTTAGGTATTGATGGAACAGCTCAAAGTGTAGGTGCAACAGAAGGTAGTGATACTTTAGTTAGTATAGAAAATGCAATAGGTTCTTCATATGATGATACTTTTAAAACAAATTATAGTGTAGATAATAGTTTTGATGGTGGAGTGAGTGGAAGTGATACCGTTGATTATAGTACTCTAGTTGTTGATGATGCAAGTGTGGATAAAGTAATTGCTACTATGAGTGGTGCAACTGTTACTGGAAGCTCAGGAAGTTCTGCCACATCTACTACAGATTCTTTTACTTCAATTGAAAATATTACAGCAAGTGCAGGAAATGATACTTTAACAGGTGATTCAAATGATAATACATTAAAAGGTGAAGCTGGTGATGATATTATTGCTGGAGCTGGTGGTGATGATTATATTGATGGTGGCACAAATACAGCTGCTGGAGATACTGTAAATTATTCATCTTCAAGTGAAGGTGTAAATGTAGACTTAGGAATAGATGGAACGTCTCAATTTGTAAGTGCTTCTCAAGGGAATGATACCTTAACAGGAATTGAAAATGTTATTGGTTCTGCATATGCTGATACTTTTGAAAGTAATACTTCTGTTGCTAATACATTTAATGGTGGTATTACAAATCTTTCAGATCCAACTAGCGAACATGCAAGTGATGAAAATGATAAAGTTGATTACTCTGATTCCACATCAGCTATTGTTGTGGATTTAAGTGCAAATGCAAATTATGGTACAGCTGTTATTGGTGGAACTGTTACAGATACTTTATATAATATAGAACATGTAACTGGAACTGCACAAAATGATTCATTTACAGGAAATGCAGATGATAACTCTTTAGTTGGTGGAGCTGGAGATGATACTTTCTTTATAACTGATGTAAATAATGGTAATGATGTAATTGAAGGTGATACTAGTGCAGGTAATGATGGCTTAAGAGATGAAATTGATTATAGTGCTATTTCAAATACTTATTATTTAGATGCAGACCTTTCAAGTAATACTTTAGAAATAAAACAATCGAGTGATGATAGTTCAATAGATAGTGATACTGTAAATCATATAGAAGATATTACAGGTACCGCTGGTGAAGATATTATTAGAGGTAATGCTTCTAAAAATATTTTAAGTGGTGCAGATGGAACAGATACTATTTATGGTGAAGCTGGAAATGATGAAATCAATGGTGGAGACAATACAGATAATTTAACAACTGCAACACAATATGAACTATTGGATGGTGGAGCAGGTGATGATACTATTTATGGTGGAGCAGGAAATGATTCTATTTTAGGTGGTAGTGATGCAGGTCTTGATACTCTTTATGGAGAAGCAGGAAATGATATTATCCAAGGTGGTTCAGGAGTAGATACTATTGATGGTGGAGCTGATAATGATACTATTAGAGGTGATGCTGGAGAAGACTTAATTTATGGTGGTCTTGGAGCAGATACTTTAAGAGGTGGAAGTGAAGCTGATATTATACATGGTGATGATATTGCACATGGAGCTTCTGATGGTGATGATATAATCTTTGGAGAAGATGGCTCTGATACAATTTATGGTGGATATGGGAATGATACGATAAGTGGTGGAGCAAATGATGATGAGATTTATGGTGGTATAGAAGGTGCAGGAGACCCTCATGATTTAACATATGGAACAGCAGATACAGTAACATATGCAAGTACAGGAAATGGCGTAACAGTTGATTTTGTAAATAATCAAGCAACTGGTGAAGGTACGGATTCTTTATTTGGTATAGAAAATGCTATTGGTTCTACTTATGATGATACATTTATTTCAAAGCTTACAGTTTCAAATAAATTTGATGGTAATACTGGTAATGAAGTAAATGGAGATAATATCTCTTATGAAGATGTAACTGTAGATGGTGGAGATGATAAAGTTGTAATGGATTTAACAGGAGCAACAGATGCTGATGGTTATTATTCTGCTCAAATTTATCAAGATGGAGCGGTGGTTACTACCGATTATTTAAAAGATATAGAAAATATCACAGGAAGTGCAGGTAATGATACTATTACAGGTGATAATGGTATTAATACATTAAAAGGTCTAGCTGGAGATGATACTTTAAGTGGTCAAGCAGGTGATGATTACTTAGATGGTGGTGCTGGAAGTGATACTGCTAGTTTTGTAGAAAAAACAGTTGCAGTAGAAGTTGATTTTAAAAATAACGAAGCAAAAACTGCAACTGAAACGGATACTCTCGTAGACATTGAGAATGCTATAGGAGGTAGTGCAAAAGATACCTTCAAAATGAATGAAGATAATGTTGCAAATACAATAGATGGACAAGGAGATACTGATACTGTATCTTATGAATATTATACTACAAATGGTGTGGATGTAAATTTAAGTACAACAGCAGCACAAGCAGTTGTAACTGGGGATATAGATACTATAACAAATATTGAAGATATTATTGGTTCATCACAAGATGATACTTTTATTGGCTCTTCTTTGGACAATAGCTTACAAGGTAGAAGTGGTAATGATACTTTCATTGCTGGAACAGATACTAATAATGATGGAACTATGGATTCTTGGGCTGATGATGGAGATGATTATTTTGATGGTGGAGAAGGAACTGGAGACTGGGCAGATTATAGTGTTATAACAGATGATTTAAATGGTGTAACAAATGGTATTGAAGTAACTTTAGATAGTGGAAATACTGCGAGTGTAACTATAAATGGACAAACAGGAACTGATACCTTATTAAATGTAGAACATATAAATGGTACTGCTGATAGTGATAGTATAAAAGGTGATGGGCAAAATAATACATTAATAGGTAACGCTGGTGCTGATATATTATCTGGTGAAGATGGTATTGACAATCTTTTAGGTGGAGCTGATAATGATACTCTTGAAGGTGGAGCAGGTGATGATACCTTACAAGGTGGTACTGGTGATGACAGTTTAACAGGAAGTTTAGGAAGTGATAAAATCTATGGTGGAGACACAGGAAGTGATAGTGGAAATGACACAATAGATCTTACCAATGCACTAGAAACTTTAACTATTGATCTAGACTTAGCAGCTTCTGGTGGTCTGGCAACTGATGGTTCAATTGAAGGTAAATCAGTTGGTTCAACAGGTGCTCAAGGTCAAGGGATAGATGAACTATATGGTATTGAGAATATAATAGGTTCAAATTTTGCTAATGATACTGTATATGCAAACTCTTCAATTAATGTAATAACAACACAAGCAGGTGATGATGAAATTGAAGCTAGAGATGGAGCTGATACTGTATTAGCTGGAAGTGGTGATGATACTATTATTGCAACAAGTGCAAGTGATGGAATTGATCATATTGATGGAGATACAGGTACTGATACTTTAGATTACTCTACTCTTGGATCTTCAAATGATATAAGTATTGATTTAAGTGTAGCAGCTACTGATGATTTTGATGGAGCTGGGGGTAACGATTCTTGGCAAGTAACAGTTGCTAGTGGTGATAATGATATTGTAAAAGGAATTGAAAATATCATTGGTGGAGCAGGTGATGATACTATTATTGCAAATGCTTCAGTAAATGAACTACAAGGTGGAGCAGGAGCTGATACTCTTTCTGGTGGTGATGGTATTGATGTTTTATATGGATTTAATAAAGGACAAAGTGAAGGAAGTGTCGAATATGATACTGTCTCTTATGATTATCTAAGTTCAAAATCAGTAACTCTGGATTTACAAGCTGGAACTGCAAGTGTAGATGCAAATGATAGTGATACTTTGATTTCTATAGAAAATGCAATTGGTGGTGATTTAGCAGATACAATAACTGGTAGTACTGATATTAATTCCCTTGAGGGTGGAGCGGGAGATGATACTTTTGTAAGTTCGACTGCAAATGACTTTATTTTTGGTGGTAATGTATCAAGTAGTACTCATACTGATTCTCATACAACGGGGGATACCGTTGATTATAGTAATAGTGTAAATACAAATAATAATGTAGTTGTAGACTTAAGTACCACTGCAAATGATGGAAACGTATACTCTAATGCACAAGTAAGACTTGATAGTGATGATTCTTCTGTTTATACTGATAGATTATATGGAATTGAAAATATCTCAGCAAGTTCAAACGATGATACTCTTACTGGTAATGCAATATCAAATACTTTAATTGGTAATGCAGGAGATGATACTTTACAAGGTCTTGCAGGTGCTGATAGATTAGAAGGTGGTGCAGGGGATGACTTATTTATTGTAAGTGACGCGGATATAACAGATAGTGGAGATGAAATTTTAGGTGGGGATGATTACGATACTGTAAATTATAATGGTATTACAGGAAGTGGTGTTACAGTTAATCTTGAATCAGGTTCTACTGCTACAGTTACTATTGGTGGGGAAACACATACTTTAAACTCAATAGAACATCTAATTGGAACAAATCAGACTGATGTACTAACAGGAGACTTAAATCTAAATAGAATTGAAGGTATGGGTGGCGATGATTCAATCTATGGACAAGATGGTGGAGATTTCCTTTATGGTGGAGCTGCCCAGCTAAATAGTGCAGGCTCAGGAAATGATACTATTGATGGAAAAGCTGGTGATGACCAAATCTATGGTGGAGATGGGTTAGATGAACTAATAGGTGGAACTGGAAAAGATACTATTTATGGTGAAGATGGAGCTGATAGTATTTTAGGAGAAGCTGATGATGATATTATTTATGGTGGAGCTGATGCTGATGAAATAAATGGTGGACTTGGAGCTGATACTATATATGGTGGTAGTGGTGATGATGTAATTACATTTGAACAAGCTGATAACAAAGTAGATATTGTATATGGTGGAGATGATACAACTGATAGTGGGACTGATACAGTTGATTATTCACAAGCAATTAAAGGGATGACTGTAAATTTAGCCAATGGTGATGCTCAAGGGACTGCAAGTAGTGCTGACCAAGGAAGTGATTTACTTTATGGAATAGAAAATATCGTTGGGTCAAACTTAGAAGGCGATACTATAACTGGTAATGATGAAACGAATACATTAAGTGGTATGGGTGGAGATGATACTTTATATGGAGAAGAAGGTGTTGATACATTACTAGGTGGTGCTGATAATGATGAACTTCATGGTGGAACTGGTGCTGACAGTATTGATGGAGAAGCTGGAAATGATGTAATTTATGGTGATCAAGATGCGGATACTTTAGTAGGTAATGCAGGAGATGATACATTTATTGCTACAAGTGCTACTGATGGAAGTGATATTATCACTGGTGGAGCAGATAGTGATACTGTTGATTATAGTGTAATAACAGATGGTTCAAATAGTGTAACTGCAACTTTATTAGCTTCAGGAAATTCTACTGTTACTATAGGAACTGGTGATAATGATACTATAAATGGAATTGAAAATATTATCGGTTCTTCAGGGGATGATACATTTACTGGTAGTGCGTTAGTTAATACTTTCGAAGGTGGTGCTGGAACTGATGAGGTACGATATGACTATGATAATGGAGCTGGAGTAAGTGTTGATTTAGAAGCAGGATCTGCAACTGAAACTGGTGGAATAGTTGATACTTTAATAACTATAGAAAATGTTGTTGGGTCTTCATATGATGATAGTTTTGTAACTGCTAGTGGTGTTTCAAATATCATTGATGGTGGAACAAATACAAATGAAGTAAACGGTGACACAATTGATTATAGTTCAAGAAATAATGCCATTAATGTAACTTTAAATGGTGCGACTTTAGCAACTGTTAATGTAACTGGAGATTCAAATGACCAAATCCAAAATATTGAAAATGTAACTGGAAGTACAACCCATGACACAGTTACAGGAGATAGTGCAGTAAATACTCTATTAGGTATGGCTGGAAATGATACTTTAAGTGGTGCAGCTGGTGCAGATTATATAGATGGTGGAGCTGGAAATGACCAAATAACTGGTGGAGCTGATGCTGATACATTATTTGGTAGTGCAGGAAATGATTTATTTGACGGCACAAGTTTCACTGGGGACGTAATTGACGGTGGAGATGAAGTAGATACAACTAGAGGAAGTGATACGGTTGATTATAGTTCAACTACAGTTACTACTTCAGGAATTGAAGTAACTTTAAATGATGATACAGTTGCAAATGTTACAGTTGATGGAAGTGCAAATGATCATACAATTGTAAATATTGAAAATATATATGGGACAACTTTATCTGATACATTAACTGGTGATGCTGATGCAAATAGTTTAATTGGTAATGCTGGGACAGATTATCTAGATGGAGCTGCTGGAGATGATGTAATTGATGGTGGAGCAAATGCAACTGGTACTGAAACAATTATAGGTGGATTAGGGCTTGATACTTTAACTGGTGGTTCAGGGGTTGATCATATTTTAGGTGGAGATGATTCTGACCTTTTATATGGAGGTTCTGAAAATGATACATTAGATGGTGGAGCTGGAGTTGATACACTTGAAGGTGGTACTGGAGATGATACACTAATTGGTGGAGCAGGAAATGATAACTTGGTTGGAGGTATAGGAAGTGATACAGCTGATTATAGTACTGAAAGTTCATCAATTCAAGCAAATATTGCAAACTCGTTTGCTGTTGGTACTTCTATTGGTACAGATACCTTTAGTAGTATAGAAAATATTACTGGTACAAATCTTGGCGGTGATGCCGATAATATTACAGGTAATGATTCAGATAATATTCTAAAAGGTTTAGCTGGAGATGATACTATTTCTGAAATGGATGGAACTGATATTGTTGAAGGTGGAGCAGGAAATGATTATATTATCGCAGGTGCTGGAGATGATACAATCGATGGAGATGATACAGATGGCGCAACTGTAAATGGTACTGGGGATACGTTAGATTATAATTCAATAGCAATAAATGATGATACAGGTGATACAAGAGATGTAGATGGTACTGGACTTGATACAACAGGAAGTGATGCCTATTTAGGTATTGAAATAGATTTATCAGATACAGGGGCTCAAAGAATCCATAATGAATATGGAACAGATACTATTACAAATATTGAAAATGTTATTGGATCTGATAAAGGCGATTATATTTCAGGTAGTAATACTGATAATACTTTAGAAGGTAGAGCTGGGAATGATTATTTAGTTGGTCTTGATGGTGCTGATAAACTTATTGGTGGTAGTGGAACTGATACCGTTGACTTTAGTGCAGCGGGAAGTACTGTTGTTGTAGATATGACAAAATCTCAAACTGATGGGAGTTCGGGAACATATAGAGTTGAAAATGATGGTTATGGAAATGCTGAATTCCTTGATGGTGTTGAAAATATAATTACAGGAGCTGGAGCTGACACTATTTATGGTGATGCATTATCAAATACTATTATAACAGGAGCTGGAAACGATACTATTAGAGGTGGAGCTGATGCTGATGTTATTGATGGTGGAGCAGATGAAGATACTGCTGATTTCTCAGATTTAGCATATGGAGTAACTGTTGATTTAGATACTGATAATAATGGAGCTAATGATGCAGAAGGTACTGCTTTAGCAAATGGTAAAACAGATACTTTAAGACAAATTGAAAATGTAATAGGAACTGATAGAGCAGATAATATTACTGGTGATGACAATGATAATACATTATTTGGTGGTGCTGATAATGATAGTTTCAAAGGACTTGAAGGTGTTGATTATATAGATGGTGGAGATGGTACCTCTGATACTATTGATTTTAGTGATGGAACACAAGGAATTAAAGTCGATTTAACTTCTACTCAAACACTAGGTAATAGTGCAACATATAGAGTTCAAGATGATGGTTTTGCAAATGCTGAATATATTGATGGTATAGAAAATATTATTGGGACAAATTCGGTTGATACAATAACTGGTGATGATAATAATAACTTATTAGACGGTGGTGCTTTAGGAGATACTATTTCAGGTGGGGTAGGAAGTGATACTCTTGTAGGACAAACTGGGGCAGATACATTCTCTGGTGGAGCGGGAGATGACTATATTTATGGAAATGCCGAAAATGTATCAAGTGCTGATAGTGATAGAGATGTTGTAAATTATACAAGTGCTTCAAATTCTATTCTTTTAAATCTTTCTTCATCTGATAGTACCATTGAATTATCAAGTGAGACTTCTACAACTTTAGGTACTCAAACAGCTGTTGGAGAAGGTACAGATAGACTATATGATATTCAAGATGTTATAGGTTCAAACCTTGCTGATACATTAGTTGGAGATGAAAATACAAACTCATTATTAGGTAACGGTGGAAATGATTTACTTATTGGTGGATTAGGTGCTGATGTTCTTCAAGGGCAAGGTGATAACGACACTATTTTAGGTGGTCTTGATAGTGATATGATTTATGGTGGTAGTGTAACTGCAGGAACTCATACAGATAGTGGAAATGATACTGTTGACTATAGTTATATAACTGATGGCACGGCAATTAATGCAGACCTTTCACTAGATGATGCGGATGCAGATACAAATAATGAACAAGAAATAAAAGTTATAGGGACACCTGCAAGTTATGACAGTGTTGAAGGTATTGAAAATGTTATTGGAACAAGAAATAATGATATTATCAAAGGTAGTGATGATTTCTCTGAAGTAAATATTTTAGATGGATATAGTGGAAATGATACATTCATAGCTTCAAAAGGTGTTGATTCTTTCTTAGGTGGAGATGGAACTGATACTTTAGATTTTAGTGCAATTGATACAAATGCAAGTACAGTAACTACAGATGATGATGGAAATGCAGTAATTGTTGATTTAGGATTAGGTCAAGCAACAGATGATGGTTATCAAAATGCAGGTGCTGTTGTTGATACTATAAGTGATATTGAAATTATTTTAGGAACAAATGGAAATGACCAATTAAGAGGAAGTAGTGAAGCTAATACTTTAGTAGGTGGTGCAGGTGATGATACAATTTCTGGTGTTGATGGTGCAAATTTACTTCAAGGTGGAGATGATAATGATTCTATTTATGGAGGATTAGGTGTTGATACTTTAGAAGGTAATGATGGTAATGATATTCTTCAAGGTGGAGCTGGAAATGATACTTTAACAGCTGGTGATGGGGATGATATTTTAGAACAGCTTGAAGGAACAGGTAATGATTCAATAGATGCCGGAGCTGGAGCTGATACGATCTATGCAGGAACAGGTAATGATACAATTACTGGTGGTGCTGATAGTGATACATTAACTTATGAACAAATTACAACTACTGGAGTTCAAGTAACTTTAGGAAGTGGTGCAAGTGGTGACTTTGGTACGGTTATTATGGGAAGTGATACTGATACATTAAAAGACCATATTGAGATAATCAGAGGTTCTACTGAATCTGATGTTCTTTTAGGACATAACGGAACTGACGAAGGTGAAGATTATAGTGATACATTATATGGTAGAGGTTCTGGTGACAGTATTTATGGAGGTATTGGAGATGACACACTTTATGGAGAAACAGGAACTGATACTTTAAGAGGTCAAGCGGGTGACGATGTTATTGACGGTGGTTCAGGAAGCGATGCAATTGATTTTGCTGATGCGGGAACAGGTATTAGAGTTTATTTAGATAGTACTGATGAAGATAATGTTGCAACAACACATGAAGTTATGGAAGATGGATTTGGTGGGCAAGATCAAGTAACTTCTGTAGAAAGAGTTATCGGTTCTAATTTTGATGATACAATAAAAGGGAATTCTGGTACAAACACGATAACTGCAGGTGCAGGAGATGATACTATTATCGCAACTGATGGTGGAGATACTATTGATGGTGGAACTCATAATACTGGAGCTGGTGGCGGGGATTGGTTAAGTTTCCAAGCTATTACAACAGCTGTTGATGCAACGATGAACAGTGGAACTATTACTGGTGGTTTAGGAACTACAAATATTAGTAATATAGAAAATCTTTTAGGAACAAATGATTTAGCTACCGGAGATATATTAAGAGGTGATTCAAATGATAACTCTTTAGATGGAAATGCTGGAGATGACACTCTTGATGGTGGAGAAGGAAATGACCACTTATTAGGAAATACTGGAGATGATACTCTTACAGGTGGAGATGGTGTTGATACTTATGATGGAGGAACGGGTGAAGATACTTTAGATTTCTATGATCTTTCAAATGCTGTAGATGTAGATTTATCTACAAGTACTGTAAATGACGATGGATATGGAAGAACTGAATCTGCAAGCATTACAAGTATAGAAAACCTACGTGGAACGCTAACTGAAAACGATATTTTAACTGGTGATAGTAATGATAATAAAATTTACGGTTTTGGTGGAAATGATACTATAAATGGTGGTGCTGGTTTTGATACTTTATATGGAGGCACTGGTAGCGATATAATCAATAGTGGAACAGATACTGATAATACAAGTGAAGATGTAGTATTTGGTGAAGAAGGTATTGACACTATTACTGGTAACTTTGATAGAGCAGTTCTTTTTGGAGATACAGTTGGTGGAGCCAATGTAGAAGAAGATTGGATTGATTATTCAAGTTCAACTAGTGGTATTACTGTTGATTTATCTCAAAATGTTACTGACTCTACTTATACTTTAGATAGTTCAAATGATGCATTAGATGGAACTTATGTAAGAGTTACAAATAATGATACTCCTACTGAGTATGATTTAATATCACAAATTGAAAATATTTTAGGTACAGACCAAACAGATATCTTAGGCGGGGATGCAAATGATAACTCAATCTTAGCAGGTGATGGAGATGACACAGTCTTCTTATCTGATGGTAATGATATTCTTTATGGTGGTACAGATACAAACGGTGACTGGTTAAGTTTAGAATATGATTATAATGGAACTATTGATTTAAATTCAAATAATGGTGGTGGAGTTACTACTGCTTATGAGTTTGAAAATGTAATAGGAAGACAAAGTTCTGCAAGAGCTGAAAATGTATATGGGACAACTGGCGATAATAAATTCATCATGTACGATGGTGGAGATTTAGTATATGGTAGAACAGGAAATGATATCTATGATATGGGAGCAGGAAATGATGTGGCTCGTGCAGGTGGTGGAACAGATACTATAATTGGTGGGAGTGGAACAGATACATTAGATTATAGAAACTGGTCAACAGGTTCAAGTGTAAAACTTTTCTTACAAAATGCAAATATTGATACAGATAATGATAAAGTTGGTGATTTAAGTGTTACTTCTAGTGTCTCAAGCTTAACTGTAAATGGTCTTGATACATTAACTGATGGTACTCATAACTTTTTCCAAATAACTGATTCAAATGGAGTTACAGATTATATATATCAAGAAGGTGATGGAACTTCTGACTTTGAAAACTTTTATTTAAGTAATGTTGCAGATACAATGGTTGCAGATGATGGAGCAAACTACATTGAAGCATACGAAGGTAATGACATTGTTTTAGGAATGGGCGGAGCAGATAGAATTGACGGCTACACTGGAAATGATATTATTTATGGTGGAGACGGTGCAGATATTATTAATGGTGAAAATGATGATGATACTCTTTATGGTGATGCAGGAGCAGATACTATTAATGGTGGTACAGCAAATGATTATATAGAAGGTGGAGCTGACGGAGATACATTATCTGGAGGAACAGGAAATGATACTATTTATACAGGAACAGGAAATGATGTTGTTAATGGAAATGAAGGTCTAGATACTATTTACGATGAAGATGGAGCTGATACCCTTAATGGTGGAGATGAAGTAGATTTATTAAATTTTATAGGTGGTTCTCAAGGTGTAGATATTAGACTTGATGGAACGACAAATGGTTCAACTGATTCATTTGGAAATACTGAAACAATTACAAATATTGAAAATGTAAATGGTACTACCTTTAATGATATATTTAGAGGAAGTGCAGATGAAAACACTATTGTTGGTGATGCTGGAGATGATACAATTTATATTTCTGCTGGGGACGACAGAATTCAAGGTGATGCAGGAAGTGAAGACTTAATTGACTTTTCAGAAATTACAATCGATGGTACTGCTGGTGATTCGACAATTGATAATAATATTGATTTAAACTCACAAGATAATGCAGTATTTAGTATTGGAACAGTTGCATATAATCAAGCACTAACAGGAATTGAAAATGTAAATGGTAGTTTAAAAGATGATCAAATAATTGGTACAGATACCGGTGATGTTGATAATACAATAAACGGACTTGCAGGAAATGACTCTATAGAAGGTTTATCAGGTGATGATTATTTAACTGGTGGAGATGGTGATGATATTATTGAAGCTGGTACTGGAAATGATACATTATATGGTGGAGATAATGCAACAGACACTAGTACAAATGATACAGTTGTATTTGATAGTTCACTAAGTGGAGTAGAAGTTAATATTGATACTTCTGCAAATGGTGGGATAGCTGCAAATACTTCAACTGGTGAAGGAACAGATTCATTATTTGGCTTTGAAAATGTAGTAGGTTCAAGTAGTACTGATACAATCTATGGAAATTCTATCAAAAATATTATAAGTGGTGGTGCAAGTACAGATTATTTATATGGATTAGATGGTGATGATACGCTTAATGGTAATGCCGGAGATGATTACATTGACGGTGGTGATGGAAATGATAATTTAAACGGTAATGGTGGAAATGATACATTTATAACTTCAATCGGAAATGATAATATTAATGGAGGGACTTCTTCTGATACAGTTGATTATAGTTCAATTAATTCTTCTTTAAATGTTACTCTTGGTGGGAGTGGTGACGCTACAATTACGATAGATGGAACAGATACTATCACTAATATTGAGAATTTAATTGGTTCAAATACTCAAGGTGACTCTATTACTGGAAATTCAGATGATAATACTTTCCAAGGACTTGGCGGTGATGATACTTTAACTGGTGCTGCAGGAGATGATAATCTTCAAGGTGGAACTGGTGATGATAGAATCTTTGCAGGAAGTGGAGTTGACACAATTGATGGTGGAGAAGGTAGTGAAACTAATGGCGACTGGATAGATTATAGTGATACCACAGCTACAGATATTACAGTAAGTTTACATGATGGACTAGCTACAGGTGATGGAAATGATACAATTACAAATATTGAGCATGTTCAAACAGGTGATGGAAATGATACAGTTGAAGGTGATATTTATAATAATAGTCTATTAGGTGGAGCTGGAAATGATACATTAAGTTTTGCAAATGCATCAAATGCAATTTCTATAAATGTAACTAATAATGACGGTACATCAACAGGGTTTGGAACAGATACATTTGAAAGTTTTGAAAACTTTATTGGTTCTGCTCAAGATGATACTTTAACTACAAATGCAATTGATAATATCACTTTTAATGGTTCTGGAGGTACGGATACTGTTGACTACAGTGGTATTGGCGCAACTAATTTAACAGTAACTATTGATGGAACTAATCCTGAAACAATTTTTGACGGAGTAAATACAGATTCTGTTTCAAATGTAGAGATAATTAAAACAGGTGATGGAGCTGATACATATAATTTAAGTTCAACAACTGGTATTGATACACTTGATGCAGGAGCAGGAACAGATACTTTATCTTTAAGTGGAACACTTGATTTATCAACCGTTACTCTTCTAAACTTTGAAAATATTGCAATTGCAGATGGTGATACAGCAACATTAAGCGCAACAGATTTAGATAATGAAACTATGACAATCAATATGCTAGGTACAGGAAGTTTAATTATCACAGCAACTGCAAATCCAGCAGACCATGACTTTGATAATATCACTGTAACAAAAGGAACAGGAACAGTTACTTTACAAGTTGATAGCACAGTTAATTTAGTTGGACATGACATAAATGGTACAAATAATATTCTTGATGTAATTGAAGTAAATAGTGGAACTGCAACACTTTCTGAAACACAAGTAATTAGTGGTACTGTTGTTGTAAATGGAGCAGGAAGTACTGTTGTTCAAGTAAGTGCAGATAGTTCAACTGATTATTCAACTATTTTAGCTCTAGATACAGCCACAAATGAGACAATACAATTTACAGCTGATTCTACCTTCACCGGTGATTTTGGAGATTCAAACATAAGTGTTAATATCGGGGCAACTTTAACAACTGATTCATCAAATATTGATGGGAAAAATGTTTCTGGAACAGGGATAGTAAGTGTAACAAACTTAGATGCGACATTAGGCGCAGACTTTAGTAATGTAAATGCAAGTACGACGTTAAATGTAGACTTCAGTGGAACAGGGACATATACAGGGAACTTGACAAATGTAGACTTGTTAACAGTTAATACTGGAACTATGACAACTGATGCATCAATAATAGATGGAATAACTACAACAAATAGTTCAACTATAGAAATAACAAACCTTGATGGAACAGCAAGTGCTGACTTATCAACAATAACAGGTGGAACAACAAATGCAACAAGTGATGGAAATGTAACTTTCACTGGTGATTTAGGAAGTTCAAACTTAACAGTAACAGGAAACTCAACATTTATAGCAAATGCAGGAGCAGTTGAACTAGGAACTGGAACAATCACAGTTAACGCAGGTTCTTCTTTAGATGTAGATTCAACAGAAATAATTGGACAAACAGTAAATGGAGCAGGAACTACAAATATTGTAAATATGGAATCAACTTCAGGAGCAAGTGATTACTCAACAATTACAACAACAGATGTAAATTTAGATTGGAGTGGAACAGGTTCAACATTTACTGGAAATATTGGGACAGGAGATTTAACTATCTCTTCAGGAACAATGAATATAGATGGAGCAACATTAACTTCTGGAACAATTACAAATAATGCAATATTAAATATAGATGCCCCAACAGCTGATGGATTAACAATTACAAATACAGGAACAGTAAATATTACAGACTTACAAGATGATGTAAATGTAGATGTATCAGGAATTAATGGAACAGTAAACTTAGAATGGACAGGAACATCTGCAACATTTACAGGTGATATTGGAGATTCTAATTTAGTTGTTTCTGGTGGAAATATGATAATTGATAATAGTGCAGATATAAGTGGAACAGGGAGTTTAAGTGTAACAGCAGGAACAATGACACTAGAAGCTTCAAAAGCAACAGCTGAGACTATTACAGGAGCAGGAACAGTAGCAGTTACCAATTTAGATGCAACACCAGCAGCAGACTTATCATCAATTACAACAAGTACAGTAACAGCAATAAGTGATGGAGCTGTAACATTTACAGGAAACTTAGGAAGTGCAGATACAACAATAACTTCAAACTCTATATTTACTTCAAGTACAACAGCAGATTTAGGAAGTGGAACAATTACAGTAGATAGTGGTTCAACATTAAATGTACAAAATACAAGTGGACTAGGAAGTGGAGCCGTAACAGTAAATGGAGCATTAAATTCAGATGCAAGTTTAATTACTGGAGATACTATTAATGGAACAGGGATAGTAAGTGTGACAAACTTAGATGCGACATTAGGCGCAGACTTTAGTAATGTAAATGCAAGTACGACGTTAAATGTAGACTTCAGTGGAACAGGGACATATACAGGGAACTTGACAAATGTAGACTTGTTAACTATTTCAAGTGGAGAAATGACAGTTACAGATGATATTTTAGGAACACTTGCTACAAGTGGAGCAGGAGATATTATTGTTCAAGTAAATACTTCAAGTTCACAAGACTTTGCAAATCTAAGTCTTACTGGTTCTGAAACAATACAGTTTACAGCTGATTCAACATTTACAGGAGATTTCCAAAATTCAGATGTAACTGTTGATGGAGGAGCTACTCTTACAACTGATGCAGACATAGTAAGTGCTACAAATGTTGCTGGAGCAGGAACAGTAAGCGTAACAAATCTAGATGCAACTTTAGGAATGGATTTCACAAATATTACAACTTCAACTGTAAATGCAGACTTTAGTGGAACAGGAACATATACAGGTAACTTAACAAATGTAGATGCCTTAACTGTTTCAAGTGGAGAGATGACAGTTACCGATGATATTTTAGGAACACTTGCTACAAGTGGAGCAGGAGATATTGTTGTTCAAGTAAATACTTCAAGTTCACAAGATTTCTCAAATCTAAGTCTTACAGGTTCTGAAACAATACAGTTTACAGCCGATTCTACATTTACAGGAGATTTCCAAAACTCAGATGTAACTGTTGATGGTGGAGCTACTCTTACAACTGATGCAAACAAAGTAAGTGGTAAAAATGTTGCAGGTGTAGGAATTGTTGCTGTTACAAATTTAGATGCTGTATTAGATGCTGATTTCACTAATATAACAACTACTACTTTAAACGTAATCTTTAGTGGAGCAGGAATTTATACTGGTAATTTAACTAATGTTGATTTATTAACAGTAAATACTGGAACAATGACTGTTGATGCTTCAATTATTGAAGGTGTAAATACAACAAATGCTTCTACAATTTCAATTACAAATTTAGACTCTTCATTAGGAGCAAATCTTTCAACTATTAGTGGTGGAACTGTAAATGTAGATTGGTCAGGAAGTGGAACACAAACATTTACAGGTAGTTTAACAAATGTGGACAACTTAACAATTAGTAGTGGTACTATGAGTGTAAATGATTCTATACTTGATGATGTCACTGCTGTATCAGGTTCTGGTAATTTAACAGTTAGTGTAGATGATGCTGTTTCAAACTTATCAAATGTAAATATAAGTGGAACATTAACAATCAATGATGATGCAGGTAGTAGAAATATTACAGGTAGTTCAAATAACGATGTACTAAATTTAAATAGTGGAAATGATACAGTTAATCTAGGAGCAGGAAATGATACTGTTAATATTGATATCACAAACTTAGATTCATCAGATAATATTACTGATACTTCAGGAACAGATACTTTAAATATTACTACAAGTGGAACTATAGATTCAGATGTTTTAGTTAATCAAGTAGATGGTTTTGAAACACTAAATATGTCAACTGGAAATGATACAATTTCATTTGATGATGTAACAGATTTAAATAATTTTAGATCAGAATTTACTAATATTGTAGATGCTGGAGGAAATGATACTTTAGAATTTGGAACAACTTCAATTAGTGGTGACCTAGACTTCACAGGACTTAGTGAATTTGAAAACCTTAATTTATCAAGTGCAGGAGATACAATCACTTTAAGTGGTGATGAACCAAGTAATATTGATGGTTTAGGTGGAGATGATAACTTTACTTTAGATTTCTCAAATATAAGTTCATTTACAATTGACGGTGGAGAAGCTACTGAAACAAATGGGGATACTATTGATATCACTGGTAATACTGGAGCATCAGTAACTTCAGATACAAGTCTTGGAAATATTAATGCCTTTGATAACATAGAAGCCTTAGACTTTACAAGTTTTGATATGAATGTTGGAGCTGATACAAGTGATGGTGGAACAAATGCAGAGTTTACTTTAACTAGTGATTTAATTAATGCTTGGACAAGTGGCGACAATTCATTAAAATTAACACTTGATGCTGATGATGCTTCAAAACTAGAATTCACGGATACAACATTAGGAAAAATTGGTGGTGATGATAGTGATGCCGCCGCTATGTCAAGTACAACGTATACATTAAATGATGATGGAAACACTGTTACTTTAGATATTACAATAGTTTAATAGGAAAATAAATGGAAGAAAAAATAGATAATAAAAAATTATTAGAAAATGCAATTATTGCATATAAAAAAAATGATTTAACAACAGCTCAATCTTTATATTTAGAAGTTTTAGAAAATGAATCTGAAAATGTAGAAGCGATAGGGAATCTGGGTGTGATTTTTAAAGCATTAGGAAACTACAAAGAAGCTATAGATTATTATATAAAAGCAATAAAGTTAAATCCTAATAATGCTTTAACATATAATAATCTTGGGAACGCATTTAAAGCTATAAAAGATTATAAAAGAGCCATATTAGCATTTAGTGATTGTATAAAAAGAGATCCTAAGAATTTTAGTGCATATAATAATCTTGGAATAGTATATGAAAGTTTAGGTGATAATAATAAAGCAATTGCGGCATATAAAGAAGCAATAAAAATAAATCCAAAATTTTCAAAAGCTGTTAATAATATTGGTGTAATTTTATACAAACAAAAAAAGTATGAAGAATCAATTGGTATTTTTAAAATTGCACTTAAAATTGACCCAAAATATCATGAGTTATATAGTAATATTGGAGCTTGTTTTAATAAATTAAAAAAATATGATGAAGCAATAGAAGCCTTAAATATATCTGTTGAAAGAAACCCTACAAATGGTGGTGCATATACAAATCTTGGTAATGTTTACAATAAACTATATGACTATAAAAAAGCCGCAAAACTACATGAAAAATCAATAGAGCTAGAACCAAATGGTTCAAATGCATATAGTAATGTGGGAACATCATATAAGTATTTGGGACAAGTGAAGAAATCAATAGAATCATATAAAAAAGCAATTGAATTAGACCCAAATTTTATAAATGCTCACTTTGATTTATCAACAATGTATTTGGCAAAAGGTGATTATAAAAATGGATGGGAAGAGTACGAGTGGAGATTTAAAAAAGAAGAAATGATTCCTCATATTATTAAAAATAAAGATATCTTTTCAAAACCAATGTTTACAGGAACTGAAGAGGTAAAAGATAAAACTATTCTTTTACATTCTGAACAAGGATTTGGAGACTCTATACAGTTTATAAGATTTTTATCTAAATTTAAAGAGAAATTTCCTTGTAAGATCGCAGTTAAATGTAGAGATGAATTAAAAGAACTTTTTAAATCTATAGAAAAAATTGATGTTTTAACACATAGAAATGAACCAACACCAGAATTTGATTATCATTTACCAATTATGAGTATGCCAAAACTTTTAAATATGAAATCAAATAAAGATTTGCCAAAAGAAAACCCTTATCTTTTTGCAGAAAAAGATAAAGAGCTTGAAATAGAAAAAGTAAAAGGTAAAATTAATATTGGAATTTGTTGGAGTGCCTCTGTTACTGGTGAAAGTTATGATGGAAAAGTATTTGATTTAAAATATTTTGAACCAATTATTAATAGTGATAAAATAAATGTTTACTCATTACAAGTTGGACCAGAAAATGAAGATATCAAAAACCTTGGATTTGAAGATAAAATAATTGATGTTACAGATAAATTAACAGATTTTTCAAAAACTGCAACACTAATGAAAGAATTAGATTTAGTTATTTCTTCTGATACTTCTGTTGCACATTTAGCAGGTGCGTTAGATGTTCCTGTTTGGATTCCTTTACAGAAAGTTCCAGATTGGAGATGGGGGAATAAAGGTGAAGTTTCTCCTTGGTATCCAAGTGCTAAATTATTTAGACAAAAAACATCAAGAGTCTGGGATAGCGTATTTCAGTCTATTTATGATAAACTTTTTACTAATTTTAAAATCTGTCTCTTATACACATCTCCGAGCCCACGAGACCAGAGAGGATCT
>OJIJ01000017.1_pt1 | contig 43249 bp, 27 predicted proteins | sample 1595891 | NCBI WGS metagenome assembly OJIJ01 (sample SAMN05416853, study PRJEB24817) | seawater metagenome | isolation source: Sea water | place: Canada:Atlantic | collected 2013-11 | reverse complement strand
TACGAGATCCTCTCTGGTCTCGTGGGCTCGGAGATGTGTATAAGAGACAGGATGTGATGTTTTCATATAAAGACCAAAATCATCAAACTATCAAAAATTTAAACCTTACTATAAATGAAGGGGAAAGAGTTGCAATTTTAGGAAAAATTGGTTCAGGAAAGTCAACACTTTTAAAACTTATTTTAAATTTATATGAACCAAAGAGTGGATCTATATTAATTGATGGATTAGATACAAGACAGATTGACCCAATAGATTTAAGACGGGCAATTGGTTGTGTTCCTCAAGAACCATTTTTATTCATGGGAACTATTAAAGATAATATTACAATTGGAGAACAGTATATCTCTGATGAAGAGTTATTAAAAGTTTCAAAAATTGCAGGACTTGATGAATTTTTAGGTAAACATGAAGCAGGTTTTGATTTAATGGTAGGAGAAAGAGGTGAAGGATTAAGTGGAGGAGAGAGACAATCTGTTACCTTAGCTCGATCACTTATTTCAAATCCAAATATAATGATGCTTGATGAACCAACAAATGCAATGGATAGACAAACAGAAAAAGCATTTATTAATAAAATAGAAAAAATTATTGAGAATAAAACTTTAGTAATTGTTACTCATAAAACTTCATTATTACAATTAGTTGATAGAGTAATTATTATAGAAAATGGAGCTGTTGCTTTTGATGGGCCAAAAGAAGAAGTATTTAAATCAAATATAGGTGGTAAAAATGGAAAATAAAAATCCAATACCACAAGTTATTGAAGAAAACAAAACCATAGACGACAATTCGTCATATACTGAAGCCTCAGAAAAATTAAAAACGAAAAAAAGAGTTGGTTGGTTTGGACGTATGTATGGGCTCTCAGATGAAGAGGATGAAGACTTAGAGTTTGTATATTCAAGTTATTCGGATGCTAATGAACAGCCAAGCAGGTTATCTGGATTTGTTTTCTTATTTATAACATTATTTTTTATTGGTGCAATATCATGGGCAGCTCTAGCTGAAGTAGATGAATTAGCACGTGGGAATGGAAAAGTAATTCCTACAGATAAAATTCAAAGAATTCAATCACTTGATGGTGGTATTATTTCAGAAATTTTTATAAAAGAAGGACAATTTATAAAAAAAGGCTCTTCTTTGATGAAAATTGATACTACAAGGTTTCAAGCAACGTTAGAAGAGAGTAAACAAGAGTATATTAGTTTATTAGCAGTAAAAACAAGACTTGAAATTGAATCAAAAATTGATGTTAGAAAGAAATTACCAAAGTTCGTTTTTCCAAAAGAAGTTTTAGAGGATGACTCAAGGTATGATAAATTAGAACAAAGTCTATTAGTTAATAGATATAAAGAATTAAAGTCATCAGTTAGTGTATTAAAGACGCAATTGGGACAAAAAAGACAAGAATTAAGAGAAATAAAAAACTCAATTAAAAACTTAAAGAAAAGTTTTTCTTTAATAAAACAACAAAGAGTTCAGGTTCAAAAACTAGCACGTAGAGGTGTTAAATCAAAATTTGACTTGTTAACTATTGAAAGAGAATATACAAATGTAAGTGGAGATTTAGAATCTGCACTTCTATCAGTTAGAAGATCAGAGTTAGCTATCTCTGAAGCAAATAATAGAATCTCTGAGAAGTTAAATGCATTTAGGGCAGAAGCTTCTGATCTCTTACAAAAGACAGCAAGTTTAATTAATAAATTTGAAGCTAAGTTAGTTGGAGATGAAGATAGGGTTGCTAAAACAACTATTGTTTCTCCTGTTGATGGAATTATTAAACAACTTAACTTTAACACAATAGGAGGTGTAGTTCAATCTGGTATGGATTTAGTTGAAATTGTTCCTGTTAGTGATGTATTACTAGTAGAAGCGAAAATTGATCCTAAGGATATTGCATTTATTAATCCAAGTCAAAAAGCAATTGTAAAAATTACAGCATACGATTTTTCAATCTATGGTGGACTTGATGGTAAAATTGTGGAAATATCAGCAGATAGTATTATAGATAAAGAATCTAAGGAGGGTAAGAGTTATTATAGAGTTATTGTCAAAACAGGTAAAAACTATTTAGAAAGAAACGGAAACAAACTTCCAATCATTCCTGGAATGGTGGCAAGTGTTGATATTATAACTGGAAAGAAGACGATATTGGATTTTATTTTAAAACCTATATTGAAAGTTAAACAAAATTCATTACATGAAAGATAAATTAAAAAGGGAGACAAAAATGAAAAAATATTTATTCGGATTAAGCGTTGCGGCATTAATCGTTTTTACTGGTTGTACAGCTAAAAATGAAAATGCTATGAGTAACAAAGAAAACATGGCACAAGGTAACAAAATTACAGGTTTAAGTCATAAGGACATTTTAACTGAGTCAACAATTCACGATGCAGTTAGAGTAAATGATTTGAAGTTAGTTAAATTCTTTATTGATGAAAAAATCAATTTAAATGAAAAAGATAGGTTCGGTTATACTCCATTACATTTAGCATCTAGATTTAATCATTTTGATGCAGCAACAATGTTAATAGGAAATGGGGCGGGTGTAAATAGTATTGATAAATATGGTGATACACCATTAATTGATTCAACTAGAAATGGTTATACAAATATGTCAAAACTACTTATTTGTAATGGTGCTTCTAGAGACGTATTAGATAAGTATGATATGTCACCTTTACATTATGCATCAAAAACAAATGATGTAAAAATTGCACAGCTTTTAAGAGCTGAAAATGTTGAAGCTGAATGTACTGAAAAAGTTATGGCAGCTGCACCAGTTGCAGAAGAACAATTTTATAACTTAATTACAATTGATGATTACAAAGTAATTAATGATAATACACCTCAAATTTGTGGTAATGTTCTTGATTCTGATGTTCAACAAGTTCAATTGTCATTTGATGGTGGACAAACTGTAATTGATGGTAATATTGATGGTAATAGATGGTGTGCAGATGTAGAAAATAAGCTAGCAAATGGTGATTACACGGCTTCTGCAATGGCAGTAAATTCTGCTAATCAAAGAGGAAAAGCTGAAGATGATTTAACAATACACGTATTAAATGACTTATATAATGCATTAAATAGTGAATTTGGACCAGATTTTGCTGATTGGAATGCTGAATTAGATGAAGATACATTAACATTTAGATTTAAAAACCCAGCACTTATGTTTACAAGAGGAAGTAGTAAAATTAGAACTGAATACAAAGAGATTTTAAATAGCTTTTTCCCAAGATATATCAATATCTTAAAAGATTACGAATCTGAGATTGTAAGTGTAAATGTTGAAGGACATACATCTTCAAGATATAGAACAGCTCCAACACCAGAAGCTAAGTTTGAAAAAAATAGAATATTATCACAAAAAAGAGCTGGTACTGTATTAGATTATATGTCAGGTATTACTGATCCTGCTGTTTCTGATAATAAGTTATTTATCAAAAAAGCATTTGTTCCAGAAGGTAAGTCTTCATCAGAATTAGTTCTAAATGCAGATGGTTCGGAAAATATTGAATTATCAAGAAGAGTAGAGTTTAGAATAGAAACTGATCCAAATAAATAAGGATATAAATGATGTTCAAAAAAGTTTTAATAACAACTTCATTAGCAGTACTATTCTTCACTGGTTGTTCAACTAAAGAAGACATAGCAATTGTTAATGAAAAGGGAAAATATGGGGTTCTAGCAAATAGTAATGAAGTTATAGTTAAGCCTGTATATGATGAGTTATCTAATTTTGATGATAGAAAGAATAAAAACATTAAAACAGATCACCCTAATATAGTTAACTTACATTGGCTTCATAATTATTATGGAGACGACTATGCAATTGCAGAGTACAAAGGAAAGTATGGAGTAATAAATAAGGATAATGAAATGGTTGTAAAACCAATTTATGATTCTATTACAAAATTATTTAATGGCTTCTCTGTAATTAAACTTGATGATAAATACGGATTTTTAAATGATGAGTTTGAAGTAATTCAAAAACCAATCTTTAGAAATGCTAGAGAATTTTTAGGTAATGCAGCTTTCGTACAATCTAATGCAAATGGAAAATGGGGTTGTATCACAAAGGATATGGACTTAAAAATAAATGATGTATATGATGAAATATATAATCTTCATAATGGTTTTGCAAGAACTGTTAAAGATGGAAAATGGGGATACATCAATGATACTTGTAAAGTTGTAGTTGAACCTACATATGAATACGGATATGATTTTTCTAAAGGTTATGCAAAAGTTGTCGGTAATGGACACGTTGCATATATTAATGAAAAAGGTGAAAAAATCACTAAAACAATCTTTACACGTGGAGAAAATTTCTAATTTATGGTAGGTCTCCCTACCATAAGTTGATTTTGTCAATTTATTATGAGACAAACTAAATTAGATGATTTTCTAGAATTAGAGGAACAAAATAAAGAGTTAGAAAAACTTGTCGCTGTTGAAGTTGAAAAAAATAGACAGAAAGATAAGATAATGTTTCACCAAAATAAAATGGCTTCAATGGGAGAGATGTTAAATAACATTGCACACCAATGGAGACAACCTTTGATGGAACTTTCATCTTTATTTATCCCAATTCAAGCAAGGCTTGATTATGATTTAGAACTTGATAAAAAAGAATTAAAAGAGTCTATTGTAAAATTAAATGACATAACTAAATACATGTCAAATACAATTGATGATTTTAGAGACTTTTTTGCAACTAGTAAAGAAAAAGAAGAATTCAAACTATCTGAACAAATTAATGCTTCACTTAATATTATAAGTTCAAGTTTAAAAGCAAATAATATTATGCTTGAGATTATAATTAAGAAAAATCCGACACTTGTTGGGTATAAAAATGAGTATACACAGGTACTTATAAATATAATAAATAACGCAAAAGATATTCTAATTCAGAGAAAAATCAAAGAACCAAAAATTAAGATAATCGTTTCTGAAACAAAAAAAGATGTTCTTATTTCTATTGAAGATAACGCAGGTGGCGTTAATGTAAAGCCTGTTGAAAATATTTTTAAACCTTTTTTTACATATGAAAAAATAGGCGGAACAGGAATTGGTTTATTTATGTCAAAACTTATTATAGAAAATAATATGAATGGTAGACTATGGGTTGAAAACACAAAAGAAGGCGCTCTTTTTAAAATTATTACTCCTAAAAACTAAAAATAATTTAGTTATTTTTATTACTTTTTAAATATATTATCTATTAAAACTACCAAATAATAGGCCTCTAAACTATCTATTTATTAAAATTATTAAATTCTTATATAGAGACTAATTAGAGACTTTTTTTATATATAATAAGGTATAAAATAAAAAAATCAAAGGATATACCATGATCAAGTTGATAATTAAAAACCCAGACGGTTCGCAAACTACGAAAGAGATTACTCAAGATACTACATTGAGTCCAAGTAAAGGACAACAGTTTTATTTTGATAACACTGATGGAAGTAGAAAACATACTTTTAACCTTGCAGATGGAGAAGAATCTGTTGAACTTATCTTTGCTGGAAATGGTGAAAGATTAGTAATAAACCTTAAAGGTATGGCAGAATTAATTAAGCAATCTGATAATGCAGTTAATGAAAATACAAAAACAGTTATTGGAATCATGGACGATAATGATGGTATGAAAGAACTTAATGAAACTGCATTAAACAATGAGTTTCAAGGTGATAAAGTAATTAGTGATTTAAAAGAATTACTATCTGATACAACTAATCCTGATGAAGATTACCAAAATGGTATTATTATTGATGACTTTGGTTCTTTACTTGAAAGATTAGATGCAGCAGCAGCTGGTGGAGAACTAGGTCAAAATTCTGGGGCTAACTCAGGTATTATTGATCCTTCAGGACAAGCATACGGTGTTGATGCAAGAGGTAGAGGATTAACTGTTGATAGAGGTGAGCCTAATGGTGAAGTTGATGCTGGAGAAGAAGATAGTAATCCTTTATTAATTATTGGTGATGGTCGTATTGTATATGAAGCAGGTCTAGATCATGGATCTAATCCTGGGGATAGTGATATTGTTAGTGGAACATTTAGAATTGAATCTCCAGATGGTATATCAATTGTAACAATTGGTGGACGTGAATTTACAGTAGATCAATTATTAGCTACAAATACAACAGATTCTACTGGTATTAATACTGGAGAAGGAACTCTTGTAATTGATGGTTATACTGAAGTATCAGCTGGAGTATCAGTAGTTAGTTTTACATATACTCTTACAACTAATTTAGATCATAATGATGAATTAGCTGATGGGGATTCATCAAATAATGACGCAAATACAGTTTCAGACTTTATTGCTATATCAGTTAGAGATGCTGATGGTGATACTGCAAGTGGACAACTAGAAATTAATATTATCGATGATGTTCCAAGTATTGATGTATATGTTGATCAAGAATCAGAAGGTGGAGAACCAGAATTAATTGTAGATGAAACAGATCTTAGTACAAATGCAAGTGCAAACTTTGCTTATAATTTTAATTCACATAGTCATCCCGGAGCAGATGGTGAAAAATCTCATGATATAAAATATACTTTAGATGTAAAAGCGGCAGATGCAGATACAGGCTTAATTGATATTGCAACTGGTGAAAAAGTATTATTAACTAATAATGCAGGAGTAATTGAAGGTAGAACTGAAACTACAGGATTGCTGGTATTCACTGTATCAGTTGATTCTACGGGTACTGTTACATTAGATCAAATAAGAGCATTAACTCACCCAGATGCGACAAATCCAGATGATTCAGTAAGCTTAGCTTCTGATGATTTAGTAACATTAACAAGAACAGATGTGATAACTGATAATGATGAAGATACAGCAGAAGATGATGCTACATTAAATATAGGTGCAAATTTAATATTTAAAGATGATGGACCAACAGTTGAGGCAAAACCAGGTGTAACAGCAGATGTTGACTTGGATGAGACAACAGATATGACTGCAGGAACAGGACTTGGTGTACCAGCAATAATTTCAGCGACAGATATTAGTGGATTATTTGGTCCAATAGATTATGGAGCAGATGGTGCAGGTACAGTAGAATATAGTTTATCTGCAACATCTTTAGTCGGTACAGGATTGTTTCTATCCGGAGCAGATGAATCAGTTCCAGCAAATGAGATTAAATTAGTAGTAACTGCAGATGGATATGCGGGATATGTAAATGGAGATGTTACAACACCAGCAGTATTTACAGTAGAAATTGATAGTGTAACTGGAAAAGTAACAGTTACTCAAAATGCTGCAATGGAGCATTCAGACGATGGTTCAACAGCTATTTCTCATAATGATACAAATACTCCGTTAGATTTAGACGGATTAATTAAAGTAGAACAAAAAGTAACAGATAAAGATGGAGATAGTGACTCAGCTATAAGTGAAAGTGCCTTAGATATTGAGTTCTATGATGATGGACCAACGGCAGGATTAACAGCATTAGCAGAAACATCAAAAACAGATGCAAATAACATTATATTAGCAGTAGATGAGACAGAAGGAGCACAAACAGATCCAACAGATAATGATGGAGCAAGTTCTTCAAAAGCAGATTTTTCAAGCTTATTCTCAACAGTTACTGTAAATGGTAGTACATCAGCAGATTTTGGAGCCGATGGAGCAGGAAGTGTAGCTTATTCATTAAGCTTAACTAATTCAGCAGGAACAATCACAACTCTAGGTTCAGGATTATATGCATTAGATGCTAGTGATACAGTTGCAACACCAGGTGATGGAATTGGTCAAGGTGATGAAATCATCATGACTGTAAATGCTGTTACTGGAGATATTGAAGGTAAAGCAAATGGTGAAGTTTACTTTACAATCAGTACTGACGCAAATGGAGTAGTAACATTTACACAAGCTAAAAATATCTGGAACTCAGATACAAATGATCATAATGATGCAGAAGGTATTGCGTTAAGTCAATTAAATAGTGATGATGTATCAATTGTATTAACACAAACAGTAACAGATGCAGATGGAGATACAGCTAGCGCATCAGTTAAATTAGTATCAAGTGAAGATACAGCAGATGTAGCACAATTTAATATCTTAGATGATGGACCAAGTGCGGGATTAACGGATGCAGAAGTAGAAAAAGCACAAGCAAATGAGATTGCATTAACAGTAGATGAGAGTGCATTACAACAAGCAAATCCAGCAGATACAGATGCAGATAGAGTTTCTTCAGCAGACTTCACAAGCTTATTTAAAGTAGTAGGAGTAGGTGGAGTAACAGCAACAGATTTATATGGAACAGATGGAGCAGGAAGTGTAGATTATTCACTTAGCTTAACAAATGCAACAGGTACAACAGTAGGTGGAGTTCAATCAGGATTATTTGCATTAGGTGTAAATGGTGCAAAAGGTGCAGAGATTTTACTAAGTGAAGTGAATGGATCAATTGTTGGTACAGCAGGTGGAGTAACATACTTCACAATTAGTAATACAGGAACAAATGTAACATTTACACAATCTGAGAATGTATGGCATTCAAATACAGCAGATCATGATGATACAGAGAGCCTAGTACTTGGACAATTAAATCAAGTAGATGTATCAATTAACTTAACACAAACAGTAACAGATGCAGATGGAGATACAGATACATCAACAGTTGCATTAGTATCAAGTGATACTACAGTAGATGTAGGTGCATTTAATATTAAAGATGATGGACCAACAGCATCAGTAGTAGATGCAAACTATAACACAACAGCAGCTACATTAGATGAATCAGCGAAAGATGATCCAAATACTGTAGCTGTAGAAGGAGATGGAGTATATACTGCATCAGTAAATGTAGCAGCTGCTTTTAGTACAGGTACTGCAACTGCCGGAAGTTACGGAACAGATGGAGCAGGAAGTACAACATATAATCTAACACTAAAAACTGAAAATATTGGATCAGGACTATATATTTTAGACCCAAGTAATACAACAGCTGGAGAAGTAGGGAAAGGTGAAGAAATAGAACTAGTTACTAAAGCTGGAGTAATAACAGGTATCGTAGCATCAACAGGAGATGAAGTATTTACTGTAAAAATAGATGCTACTACAGGTAATTTAACATTTGAATATGTAGATACAGTAAATCCAGATAATATTTGGCATGATCAATCACCAGCGAATGATGGTGATAATACAGAGGCCTTAACAACAAGTACAGCAAACACATTAGTAGTAACACAAACAATCACAGATGCAGATGGTGATAGTGCAACATCAGGTGATTTAGATGTAGCTAATGGAAAGTTCTTTAAGATAGAAGATGATGGACCAACAGCTGCTAGCCCAGATATAAATTTATTAGAGAGTAATCAATTTACAATAACTAATCATGATGATGTATCTTCTGCTGGTTACCATAATAGCTATGGTTACTACTTAAAAGATCCAGTTACTGGTGAGCCAACTACAGGTGTTATTGTATGGGATGATGTTCATGATTCAGATACTGTTCCTGTTACAGTTACAGGATATACACAAGATCAAGTTGGATTCTTTATTATTCCTAATGGAGAAAATAAAAATACAAATCTAAATGATAATACAGAAGTAACATTTGTGAAGAATGCTGATGGTCAATGGCAAGCAGAAATTACTTCAAGTGGTACTCCTATTGTAGGACAAGGTTCTCATGTCCTTTTTGATGAAGATAGTTTAAATAAAGATAATCAAGACCACGTTGAAGATAATGCTTTAATTGGTAATCAAAATTGGGAAGACTTACAAATACCAAATGGTGATGGTGATTTTAATGATGTAAATGTAAATGTACAATGGACAACTACAGCAATATTAGATGAGTCAGAACTTCCATTAACAGATGATGGAATATATAGTGCTACAGTTGATGTATCATCAGCCTTTAGTGGTACAGCAGCAGGAAGTTATGGAACAGATGGAGCAGGAACAACAACATTTAACTTAGAATTAAACTTAATTTCACCAGCAACTAATGTAGGATCAGGATTATATATCTTAGATAATACACAAGTAGATGGAAAAGGCGCAGAGATTCTTCTAGTAGATAATGGAGATGGAACTGTAAGTGGTATAGATGGAACAGATAAAGTATTTACAATATCAATTGATAGTAGTGGTGCTTTAACAATCGCATATGATGATCAAGTAGATCCAGCAAATATCTGGAATGCAAATACAACTGATTCAGATGATGCATCAGTATTACAAACAACAATTGCAAATACACTAGTTGTAACACAAACAATTACAGATGCCGATGGAGATAGTGCTACTTCAGATGGATTAGATGTTGGTAATGGAAAGTTCTTTAAGATAGAAGATGATGGACCAGAAGCAGGATTAACGGATGCAGAAGTAGAAAAAGCACAAGCAAATGAGATTGCATTAACAGTAGATGAGAGTGCATTACAACAAGCAAATCCAGCAGATACAGATGCAGATAGAGTTTCTTCAGCAGACTTCACAAGCTTATTTAAAGTAGTAGGAGTAGGTGGAGTAACAGCAACAGATTTATATGGAACAGATGGAGCAGGAAGTGTAGATTATTCACTTAGCTTAACAAATGCAACAGGTACAACAGTAGGTGGAGTTCAATCAGGATTATTTGCATTAGGTGTAAATGGTGCAAAAGGTGCAGAGATTTTACTAAGTGAAGTGAATGGATCAATTGTTGGTACAGCAGGTGGAGTAACATACTTCACAATTAGTAATACAGGAACAAATGTAACATTTACACAATCTGAGAATGTATGGCATTCAAATACAGCAGATCATGATGATACAGAGAGCCTAGTACTTGGACAATTAAATCAAGTAGATGTATCAATTAACTTAACACAAACAGTAACAGATGCAGATGGAGATACAGATACATCAACAGTTGCATTAGTATCAAGTGATACAACTGTAGATGTAGGTGCATTTAATATTAAAGATGATGGACCAACTGTTGATGTAACAGCTAACCCAGAAATTAAAACTTTAATTCTTGAAGAATCGTTTGAAAACTTTAGAACAGGAAATGGTTGGCATGTTGAGCATGGTGGTGGAGATATTAATGGTCAAGATAATAGTACAGATACAACTATTACTGGAGATCATGGCGTAGTATGGGATTTAAATGCTGAAGGCGTTGAAATTCAAAAAAATATCGTAACTACTTCTGATGATGGAAGTAGTCATGCAGAATTAGATCCACATGATTTTGATGGTCAAGATGGTAATACCGTTATGACAACACCAGTTACTTTAATTGGTTCTGATAGTTATGAACTTTCATTTGCTTATCAACCAAGACCAAGTGATAAAGAAAGTTCAGATATGAAAGTTACATTTGGAGGAAAAGAATTAACAATTGATTCTGATTCAAATGGGGTTTTAACAATAACTACTAATCCAAGTGATAATACAGTTCAATATACAACGACAACAGATGCAAATGGATGGGTAACAATTGATGTAGTTTATAGTGGAATTACTGGAACTACAGCTGACTTAACTTTTGAAGGTTTAGCTGATTCAAATAAACTTGGAGCTTTAATTGATGACATTAGTTTAACTGGTGTTAGTGGTGGAGTAGAACCTACTTTAGTAGTAGATGAAACAAACTTAAATATTGATAATAGTGCAAGTTTCGCAGGATTATTTAGTGCTACAAAAGATGCAGGAACAGATGGTGAACAATCTCACGATATAGATTATTCATTAGATGTAAAATCATCAAATGTGGATAGTGGGTTAGTTGACACTGCAACAGGTGATAATGTTCTATTAAAAGTAGATGCTGGACAAGTAGTTGGTTATGTAACAATTGCAGGTGTTGAAACAACAGTGTTTACTGTATCAGTTGATAATGTAGGTAATGTAACATTAGACCAAAAAAGAGCAGTAATTCATCCAGATGTGACAGATCATGATGATGCAGTGAATTTATCTGCAGATGATTTAGTTACATTAACAAGAACTGATACTGTAACTGATAATGATGGAGATACAGCAACAGACTCAGATACTATTAATATTGGTGCTAATTTAACATTTAAAGATGATGGTCCTCTTATTGATGCAGTTGCTAATAATGAATCATTAGTAACTCTTACTACTCAAGATGCACAAACTGAAGGTGCGGCATTTGATACTGATACTACAAGTGCAAACTTTGGTGGAGTATTTGCTTCAACTGGTGCAAACTATGGAGAAGATGGAGCTGGAAATATAGATGTAGACAACTATAATTTAAGTGTAAAAAATGCTAATAGTGGACTTACAAGTGGTGGAGTTGCGATTACTTTATCTCTAGTAAATGGTGAAGTAGTTGGTACAGCTGGAACTACTGATGTATTTAAAGTAAGTGTAGATGCTAGTGGAAAAGTTACTTTAACTCAATATGAAGTACTAGATCATCCAAACACTAACTCAAATAGTGAAATAATTTCATTAGTAAATGGAAAAATAGAATTATCTGCAGATGTAACAATTACAGATAAAGATGGTGATACAGCATCTGATTCTGCAATCGTTGATTTAGGTGGAAACTTAAGATTCCAAGATGATGGACCAGTAATTAATATAGATAAAACAACTGCTGCAGAGCCAAATTTAACAGTAGATGAAACAAATATAGCAATTTCTGATAAAGCAAATTTTGCAAGTATGTTTACAGTAGTTACATCAGATGCAGGAGCAGATGGCGAAGATGCTTCAAAATCAAGTACTGAATATACATTAGATGTAAAAGCAGCAAATACAGATACAGGATTAATCGATACTAGAAGTGGTGAAAAAGTATTATTAACTGAAAATGCATCAGGAGTAGTAGAAGGTAGAACAGAAACTGGTGGATTATTAGTATTCACAGTAACAGTAAATGCAACTACTGGAGAAGTAACGCTTGATCAACAAAGAGCATTATCTCACCCAGATGCAGCAAACCCAGATGATACAGTAAGTTTAACTTCTGATGATTTAGTAACATTAACTAGAACAGATGTACTAGTAGACAACGATGGTGATACAGATACAGATTCTGTAAAACTTGATATTGGTAAAAACTTATTATTTAAAGATGATGGTCCAGCAGTAGATGTTAAGAAAACAGCTATAACAGAGCCAACATTAACAGTAGATGAAACAAACTTATCAATAAATGATAACGCAAACTTCGCAGCTATGTTTACTGTAAAAGAACAAGCCGGAGAAGATGAAAAAGATGCTTCAAAATCAAGTACAAAATATACTTTAGATGTTAAAGCAGATGGAGCTGATAGTGGCTTAGTTGATGTTGCTACAAGTGAAAAAGTAGTATTAACTGATAATGCAGGAGTAATTGAAGGTAGAACAGAAACTGGTGGATTATTAGTATTTACAGTATCAATAGATGAATCAACTGCTGAAGTAACATTAGATCAACAAAGAGCATTAAAACATCCAATTGCAGGAGATAATACAAATAATGAACATGATGATAGTGTTACATTAAATGCAGATGACTTAGTAACATTAACAAGAACAGATATCATAACTGATAACGATGGAGATACTGCAACAGACTCAGAAAGTATTGAAATTGGTACTAATTTAACATTTAAAGATGATGGGCCAACAGTAGATATTTCTTCAAAAGATGATTCACGAGTTATTTTAAGAACTGATGATGTAGATACTAAAGGTACTGCTTCTGATGTTGAGACGTCATCGTATAATTTTGGTCAAACATTCCAATCTTCACCTGGAAGTATAACAGGAGGAGCAGATGGTATAGCAAAAACAGAAACAGAATATAAATTATCTGCAGTAGATGGAACTGATTCAGGATTAACTAGCCACGGTGTTACAATTGTTCTTAATGTTATAAATGGCGAAGTTATAGGTACAGCAGGTTCAACAGAAATATTTAAAGTAAGTGTTGTTGAGAGTGGAAATGATGCTGGAGAGGTAACACTTACCCAAAGTGAAGCAATTGACCATGTAGATGAAAATGCAGATAATGATGCAACAAATAATGATGCAAATCTTGCAACATTAGTTGATAACTTAATTAAACTAAGTGCAACTGTAACTGTAACAGATAAAGATGGTGATACTGCTAGTGATACAGAAACAATAAATATTGGTTCTAATCTTCAATTTACTGATGATACTCCAAGTTCATCTGATTCAGCTGCTTCATTAGATGCAACGGCAGGTCCTGTAAACCTAGTGTTTACTCTTGATATCTCAGGAAGTATGGGATCAGGAGTAAGTGGTACAGGTCAAGATAGACTTGAAGTAGCAATTGACGCAATGGAAGAATTAGTAGCTAAATATGAGTCTTTAGGAAGTGATGTTTTAATTCAAGTTAATACATTTAATGCAACAGCAAGTGGAGATGGTTCTTGGATGACTTCATCACAATTAGAAACTTTCTTAAATACATTAAACCATAGTGGATTAACAAATTATGAAGATGCATTAGAAGAAACAGAAGATAATTACTCACTTTCTCCAAATGGAGGAGATACGTATGTTTACTTCTTATCTGATGGTAACCCAACAACAGAAATTAATGATGGGGCAGCTGAAGAGTCAGGCTACTTAGATAGTGCTAGAGTTGCAGATTGGAATACTTTTGTTAATAACCCAGGAAACGAAATTGACAAAGTATTCTCTATTGGTATTGGATCAAGTGTAAGTACAACTTATCTTGCACAAGTATCTGCAGACTATTTAGAAGTTGCTGATCCAGCAAAATTATCTGATACTTTACAAGGAACTGTTGTAACTGCAACTGGTTCATTAACATTTGATTTTGGCGCAGATGGCGCAGCAGATGGAACAGGTGTTAAATTAGATGGTGGTAAATTAGCATTTACTTGGGGAGATGGAGATTCAACTAATGCTTTAAGTGAAATTACTACAACTGGTACAAATGGTGCAATCACTTGGACAATAACAGATGGTACAGTTCTTGTTGGTACAATTAATGGTGAAACAGTTATAAAAGTTGAAGCTACAGGAATTAATACAGCAAATCCAGAATATTCTATATCTCAGTTTGATAAAGATGCTGGAATTACAGGGGTAACTATTCCATTTACAGTTACAGATGCAGATGGAGATAGTTCATCATCTAATCTAAATGTAAGTGTTGATAGTAGCCCAACAGTTCTTGGAGATGACAATACTGTATATGAAAAAGGATTAACAAGTGTTCCTGATACTAGCGAAATTGCTACTGGAACATTTAAAGTTACTTCTCCTGATGGAATTGCAAGAGTAACAATTGGTGGGGTAGTATTTACAGAGGCACAATTAGAAGCTATACATAATACTACTACACCTTCCTCACCTATTAATACAGGCGAAGGTAGTTTACTAATTACTGATTATGATCAAAGTACTGGTGAGATAAGTTATGAATATACATTAACAGCTACAATTGATAATGATAGTAAGCCTGGTGCAACAGATACTGAATTTGTAGATAATATTACATTAGAGTTAGAAGATTCAGATGGAGATACGACAAATGGTACATTAAAAATTACTATTGTTGATGATGTTCCAGTTGCACAAGATGATTTAACTACTACATTAGTAGAAGATACAGCAACTACAAAAGTAGAAGGACAAGTATTAACAAATGATGAATCAGGAGCAGATGCACCAGAAGCATTTGTAAGCTGGAATATAGCTGGAGACCCGGATGTAGCAGAGTTAAATACATATGGAACATTAAAATTAAATGCTGATGGAACATATGAATTTGTATTAGATAATTCTCTTGCAAAAGTACAAGCATTAAAAACAACTGACCTTAAAACATTTAACTTTGAATATACAATGAAAGATGCAGATGGTGATGAAGATACAGCTGTATTAACTATTAAAATCCAAGGTGCTAAAGATGGTGCAGATGTTGAAACTGCAAAAGCAACTGGAGCTGATGATGTAGTATATGAAGCAGGATTATCGCCAGATGGTACAGAATCTGCGACAGATAAAGAAATTGCAACAAATACATTTGATATCAGTACAACAGATGGTATTAAAAATATCGTAGTAGGTGGGGATACATTCACTATTGCAGAAATAAAAGCTTTAGCTTCAACGAATCAAACAGTTGATACTGGTGAGGGTACACTTAAATTAACTGGATTTACTGGAGATGACTTTGGTGGAACAGTAAGTTATGAGTATACATTAAAAGCTACTATTGATAATGATAGTAAAGCTGGTGCAACAGATACTAAGTTTGATGATAAATTAGATATTACAGTAAATGGAATAAGTGGAACTACAGCTACTGATGAATTAATTGTTAGAATCATGGACGATGCTCCAGAAGCAAATGATGATACAACTGCTACTTTAGTAGAAGATGCAGCAGTAACAAAAGTAGAAGGTCAAGTATTAACAAATGATATTTCTGGAGCAGATGCACCTAAAGCGTTTGTAAGTTGGGATACAGTTGGTGATGCAGATGTAGCAGAATTAAATACATATGGAACATTAAAGTTAAATGCTGATGGAACATATGAATTTGTATTAGATAATACTCTTGCAAAAGTACAAGCATTAACTGATACAGATCTTAAAACATTTACCTTTAACTATACAATGGAAGATGCAGATGGTGATGAAGACACAGCAGTCTTAACTATCAAAATCCAAGGTTATACTGAAGTCCCTCCAACACTTGTAGTTGAAGGTGCAGAGGTTGATGAAGACTTTATTCCTAATGTAGGTAATGAAACTGATCCAGATACTGATGCTGTAGCAAATCAACATGAAGATAGTGGAAATATTAATGTAACTAATGCTGATGATGTAGTATTTAAAGCTGGACAAACTACAACTTTAACTTCTGAGAGTCAGGCTATTTCATTAGACTATAGTAATGGAGATAAAACAATAACTGGTACATCTAATGGTGAGGTAGTATTTGTTGCAACAATTGCAGCGAATGGTAAGTCTTACTCATTTGAATTAATGGGACAACTTGACCATCCTGTAATGGATTCAGAAGATACAGTTAATCTTCCACTAATTATTGAAGCGTCAAACAATGATGGAAAAGTTACTGATACATTAAATGTAACAATTGCAGATGATATCCCTTCTGCAGGAGATGCAACAGCCACAATTGATTTAAATACAGATCCTGTTAATTTAGTATTTACATTAGATATCTCTGGAAGTATGAATGATATAGTAGCTGGGACTGGTAAAGATAAACTTGAAATTGCAATTGAATCAATTGAAGAATTAGTTGCTAAATATGAGTCTTTAGGAAGTGATGTATTAATTCAAGTAAATACGTTTAATGCTTCAGCAAGTGGTACTGGTGATTGGATGACTTCATCTGAATTAACTACATTCTTAAATGGTTTAAATCACAGTGGTTTAACAAATTATGAAGATGCACTTAAAGAAACAGAAGATAATTATACTCTTTCTCCAAATGGTGGAGATACATATGTATACTTCTTATCTGATGGTAACCCTACAACTGAAATTGATGATGGATCAAATGAAGAGTCAGGATATTTAGATAGTGCTAGAGTGACAAAATGGAATGATTTTGTTAATGATCCAGTAAAAGATATAGATAAAGTTTTTGCAGTAGGAATTGGAACAAGTGTAAGTACTACTTATCTTTCTCAAGTTTCAGCAGATGTAGTTGAAGTTGATGATCCCGCAGATTTATCAACAACATTACAAGATACAGTAGTATTTGAAACTGGAAGTTTAGACTTTAACTTTGGTGCTGATGGTGAAGCTGATGGAACAGATCCAAAACTAGATGGAGATAAATTAGCATTTACTTGGGAAACTCCAACTGCAACTGATGCATTAGGAAATACAGTAGCAGTTACATGGACTGTAACAGAAGAAGGAAAAGTATTAACAGGAACTGTAAATGGTGAAATTGTTGCTAAAATAGAAGCAAAAGATGTTTTATCAGATACTCCAAAATATGAGATTACACAATTAGATAAGAGTTCAGGTATTACAGACTTAAATGTTCCATTTACAGTAACAGATGGTGATGGTGATAGTACAACTGCAAATTTAGATATTGATATTAATATTCCAGTTGATACTCAACCTTCAAGTTATGGTGAAATAAATACAGTTCAATTAGGTGATACTACAACAAATCTTGTTATTACATTTGATGTATCTGGAAGTATGGGTGGAGATAAATTAGCTCTTGCTAAAACTGCTACTAATAATATGATTGATAAGTATGATGACTTAGGTGACGTTAAAATCATGTTAACTTCATTTGGAAATTATGGTCAGACATTAACTGGTACAGGAGGAACTGTATGGTTAACAGTATCAGAAGCGAAAGCATATATTAATGGCTTCTCTGCAGGTGGAGGAACAAATTATGATGATGCATTATTAGATGTAACAGCAGCAATGGCTTCAGAACAAGTTCCTGCCAGTGATCAATTAATATCTTATTTTGTATCTGATGGTAATCCAACTTATGGGATGGCAGATAATGATAATAATGGTTCATACGAGACAAGAACAGGTAATGGATCAAATACACAAGGCGTAACTGATGCAATTGCAAATACATTTAAAGCTTTACCATTTACAGAAACTTACTCTGTAGGAATTGGAAGTGCTTCTTTAAGACCGTATTTAGAAGAGATTGCAGTTGATGGAGCTAGTGATGTTGTTATTGTTCAGAATGCAAGTGATTTAGATGCAACATTACAAAATAGTGTTTCAGCTTCTGTTTCTGGAAATGTAGCTGATAATATTGATTACGATGTTGATGGTGCTGGAGGAATTGTTTCAATTAAAGTTGATGGAGTTGATTATACTAATAGCTTTACTGATAAAGTTACTTCAGAAGGTGGAAAATTATCATTTAATATTACAGATGGTTCATACACATATAAAGCAGCTTCAAGTAACTTCAATTCAGATACAGAAGAAGTATTTGAAGTAAAAGCACAAGATGCAGATGGAGATGTAACTAAATTTGATTTAACAATTAAAGTTGATGTAACACCTCATGAAACAGAAAATATTGTTGATTTAGCAGATACTGATACAATTGATTTATCAAGTGTATTAACAAATCATAGTACAACTGCTGTTGATGGAGTTGACATGACAGATGGAAAAGCTAATAATCTTAATATTGATTTATCTGATATTGTAATTCTAGATGATGATCCAGAATTAGATGAATTGAAAATATTCGGAGAAAATGGAGATAAAGTTACTCTTGAAGGTGGAGATTCTAACTGGACTAATTCAGGGAAAACAGAAATCGATGGTGAAGTATTTAATGTTTATGAAGGAACAAATGGAACTTCTAATATTAAAGTTCTTATTGATGAAGACGTTTCAATTGAGCCAGACCTTTAATATATAATTTAAGAAGAAAAGGAGTTTCTCCTTTTCTCTTAAACCCTCTTTTTATTTACTTCAAAAACTATTTAACAACTTTTAGTTATAATCGCATCAATATACATACACACAATCCATGATAATTAGGAAAATTATGTCAAAACAACTTCTTCAAAAACAAGCAGATACAATTAGGTTCTTAGCTGCTGATATGGTTCAAAAAGCGAACTCAGGACACCCAGGTGCACCAATGGGTATGGCTGATATTGCAACAGTTTTAAGTTCTCACTTAAATTTAAACCCTGCAAATGAAAAATGGTTAAATAGAGATAGACTTGTATTTTCTGGTGGTCACGCTACAGGTTTAGTTTATTCTTTATTACATCTTTGGGGATTTAATGTAAGTTTACCTGATATGAGAGAATTTAGACAATTTAATTCTAAAACTCCAGGACATCCTGAATATGGACATACTCATGGTATTGAAATTACAACAGGACCTTTAGGGCAAGGTATCTCAAATGCAGTTGGTTTTGCAATGGCTTCGAAATATGCACAAAATACTTTAGGAAAAGATGTTATTAATCACAACGTATATTGTTTATGTGGAGATGGAGACTTACAAGAAGGTATCTCTTATGAAGCATGTGCAACAGCAGGACATTTAAAATTAGATAATCTTGTTGTAATTTATGATTCAAATAATATTACAATTGAAGGAGATACTTCTATTGCGTGGAGTGAAAATGTTAAGAAAAGATTTCAAGCAATTGATTTTGAAGTATTTGATATTGATGGACATAACTTTGACCAAATTGATAAAGCAATTGTTGCTGCAAAAGCTTCAAATAAACCTGCCTTAATCATTGCAAATACAGCAATTGGTAAAGGTGCTGCAACTATGGAAGGAAGCCATCATACACATGGTGCTCCATTAGGTGATGATGAGATCAAAGCTTCAAAAATCAAAGCTGGTTTTGATCCTGAAAAAACATTTGAAGTTCCTTATGATATTAAAGGTGCCTTTGATAAATTAATGAAAGGTGTTGATGCAGAAAATGCATGGACTGACTCATTAAGTGCCCAAAGTAAAGCAAAAATTAAAGAACTTCAAAATCCTGATTTTGATTCTATTGTTTACCCAGAATTTGAAGCAGACTCATCTGTTGCAACAAGAGATTCAAATCATAAAATCTTAAATGCAATTGCAACTGCAATTCCTGGTTTCATGGGTGGTTCAGCTGACCTTGCTCCATCAAATAAAACTGAACTAAAAGGTATGGGTGATTTTCCAAATGGAAAAAATATTCACTTTGGTATTAAAGAACATGCAATGGCAGCAATGACAAATGCAATGAACCTTTATGGTTTATATAGAGTATTCTCAGCTACATTCTTTGTATTCTCAGATTATTTAAAACCAGCTGCTAGAATTGCGGCATTAGCTTCTATTCCACAACATTTCGTATGGACACATGATTCGATTGGTGTTGGAGAAGATGGACCAACTCACCAACCAATTGAACATTTATCTCAATTTAGAGCATTACCAAACTTCTATACATTTAGACCAGCAGATGCTACAGAAAATGTTGAGTCTTGGAAAATTGCATTAAAATTAAATGCACCTTCTGCATTTGTATGTTCAAGACAAGGGCTAAAAGTATTAAAAGATTCTAGAGAAATTGGAACTGTTGCAAATGGTGGATATTTAATTAAGAAAAGAGAAGGTGCTACAGTTACAATTATGGCATCTGGTTCTGAACTTATGTTAGCAATGCAATCAGCTTGCCAGTTAGAAAAAGATGGAATCAAAGCAAATATTGTTTCTGTTCCTTGTTTTGATTTACTTGTTGAGCAAGATAAAAAATATATTGATTCTATTATTGACCCAAGCACAAAAGTATTTGCAGTTGAAGCAGCACGTGGTATGGAATACTACAAGTTTGCAGATGTAGTTTATGGTATGGATACATTCGGTGCTTCTGCACCAGCAAAAGATTTATTTAATGAGTTTGGATTCACTATTGAATCAATTGTTAAAAGAATTAAAAACGATTTATAGATTTTAAACTAAAAGCTAAAAAAGTAGAATAATTTTTTTATTCTACTTTTTTTAAATCTAATATATCAAGATATCTTGATATATTAGATTTTTTTTGATATACTTTTAAAAATCAAAGGAGATACTATGGATATTTTTTTAAAATCTACTTCTGCATTAAATGATGAAACTAGAGTAAAACTATTAAAATTTATAAATATTCATGGAAAATGTTGTGTATGTGATTTAGAACATTCTTTTGATATGATTCAATCAAGACTCTCACGACATTTAAAAATTTTAAAAGAAGCAGGATTTTTAAGAGTTGAAAGAGAAGGTAGATGGGCTTACTATTCAGTGAGAACTCCTCTTGATGAATTTAGAAAAGCTTCTATAAAAGAGATAATGACCCTTGATATAGAATTACCAAATATAATAAAGGCTTGTAATACATAATGACTGAAACACTATTTGTATACGGAACATTAATGCCAAACTGTCCAAATGGACATGTTTTAGAAGAAGTTGTTGGGAAATTTGTACCAGCAACTGTTAAAGGTAAGTTAGTTGATGCTGGATGGTCGGCGGGAATGGGTTATCCTGGAATTAGATTAGATGACCAGAGAGATACAATTCATGGATATATATTTTATTCATCAAACTTAATCAACCACTGGGATAATTTAGATGAATTTGAAGGTTCAGAATTTCAAAGAACTCCTGTTACTGTAGAGAGATATGATGAGTTAGATGTAGATACATTTATTTATACATTAAAACCAGCAGTAATTGAAATGGAAGAAGAGTAACCAAAAGGTTACTTTTTTTTATTAAAATAACATCAATATATCTTGATATATAAAAATATAATTTAGGAAAAATATGATATTAGCTAGTGCAATTTTTATTATTACACTTATTTTTGTGATTTGGCAACCAAGAGATTTACAAATAGGAACAACCGCTGTCATTGGGGCAATAGTTGCTTTAGTTTTAGGAGTTGTGAGTTTAGATGATGTACTTATTGTAACAGATATAGTTTGGGATGCAACTTTATCCTTTATAGGAATTATAATTTTATCTATGGTTTTAGATGAGATTGGTTTTTTTGAATGGGCAGCACTAAAAATGGCAAAATTCTCAAATGGTGATGGTTTTAAAATGTTTGTTTATTCAATTCTCCTTGGAGCTTTTGTTTCAGCTTTATTTGCAAATGATGGGGCCGCACTAATTTTAACACCAATTTTACTTGCTAAGATGAGAATATTAAATTTAAATATGAAATCTATAGTGGCTTTTTTGCTAGCGGGTGGGTTTATATCTGATAGTGCATCCTTGCCATTTGTTTTTTCAAACCTTACAAATATTGTAACTGCAAATTATTTTAATATAGGCTTTGGAGAGTATTTTACAAATATGATTATTCCATATGTTGTGAGTGTTATCGCATCTATTGTTTTCTTATGGATTTTATTAAGAAAAGATATTCCTAAAAAGATTGATATATCTTTATTAAAAGATCCAGAAACAGCTATTAAAAATAAAACTCTATTTTATATATCATGGATATTTTTAGCAGTACTTCTTGTAGGATATTTTATTGGAGATGCCTATAATTTACCTGTTGCAGTATTTGCTTTAGGTGGTGGAGCTCTATTTTTAATTATTGCAACACTATTTAAAACTGTTGAACCTATACATATTATTAAAGAAGCACCTTGGCAAGTTGTTTGGTTTAGTATTGGTTTATATATTGTTGTATATGGTTTAAAAAATGCAGGGCTTACTGATTATTTAACAATCATACTTAAAGATTTAGCATCCAGAGGTGACACTATAGCAATTATAGGAACAGGTTTCTTATCTGCATTCTTAAGTGCTATTATGAACAATATGCCAACAGTTATGATTATGGATATTGCCCTTGACAAGATGGGAGATATTCCAAACCAAGCTTTAGCGTATGCAAATATCATAGGATGTAACTTAGGACCAAAAATGACGCCATTTGGTTCTTTAGCAACTCTTCTTTGGCTTCATGTTTTAGCTAAGAAAGGTGTAAATATTTCATTTGCACAGTATAGTAAATTTGGTTTAATTATAACACCTCCGGTGTTATTGATTGTATTATTAGCATTAGCTATATTTTAATTAGGAGAAAATATTATGGATAAGAAAGTTTTAATTTTATGTACAGGAAATTCTTGTAGAAGTATTATTGCAGAAGCTCAAATAAATGCGTTTATTGATGGAGCTAGTTCAGATTCTTCAGGTGTGAAAGCAAGTGGAAGAGTAAATCCAAATGCAAAAAAGTTATTAGAGCAAAAAAATATTTGGAAAGAAGAATATCATTCTAAAACTATTGATAAGGTAATAGATAATAAATATGATTTAGTAGTAACAGTTTGTGATAATGCTCATGAAACTTGTCCAATGTTTCCTAAAGCTGTAAAAGTAATTCATATCAGTTTTGAAGATCCAGATGGAAAAGAATTTGATGCATTTTTAGATACGTATGATGAAGTCTATAAAACTTTATTACCTAAAGTAAAAGAAGAATTAGGTCTATAATGTTTATCTATTGGGAAAAGTTTGTTGATTATCTAATCTATACTTTAATTGGATTAGATAAAACAGCACATCTATCACAATCTATTCATTTTTTTATATTTGATACTGTAAAGATTTTTATTTTATTAATTGGTATTATTTATTTAGTTACATTACTTAGAAGTTATTTCCCTGTAGAAAAAATAAGAGATTACCTTCAAGGAAAACATAAACTTTTAGGTCATGTTTTTGCGGCATTTTTTGGTGTTTTGACACCTTTTTGTTCGTGTAGTGCAATTCCTCTTTTTTTAGGATTTTTACAAGCTAGAATTCCTTTAGGCGTTACCTTTTCTTATTTGATATCTGCACCTTTGAGTGATGCCGTTGTAATAGCACTTCTTTTCTCACTTTTTGGATATAAAATTGCCTTACTATATATAGCTTGTGCTTTATTAATTGCAATTATTGCAGGTTTAATAATAGGAAGTATGGATTTAGAAAAAGAGGTACTTATAGATATAAAACCAGTTTCTTGTTGTGGAAATAATGTAAATGAAAACAATGCTTTTTCAAATCACTTAAAAGAAGCATGGGATGGTACAAAAGATATTTTTAATAAGATTTATCTGTATGTTATTATAGGTATTGCAATTGGAGCATTTATTCATGGATATGTTCCCGAAGAGTTTATTATAAAATATGCAGGTGGTGATGTATGGTATGCCCCTTTAATTGGGGTTTTTATGGGAATTCCAATGTATTCAAGTGCAGCAGGGATGATTCCTCTAATTGAAGTACTTACTTCAAAAGGAATGTTATTGGGGACTGCATTATCATTTATGATGGCAGTTGTTGCACTTAGTTTACCAGAAGCTATGATTCTAAAAAGAGTAATGTCTTTGAAATTAATAAGTATATTCTTTTCTATAGTAGGAAGTGCTATTTTATTAGTTGGTTATATTTTTAATGCAATTTTATAAAAAATTGGGGAAGAAGATGAATAAAATTTTACTGCTTTTATTGTGTTGTATTTCTTTATATTCAAATGATTTAGAAGAATATATTAAAACATTTGATTATGAAGAACGAACTAACATGAAAATTAAAATGGTTGAGATGCTCAATCTTGTAGAAGAAGGAAAAGCTGAAGTTATTGATATAAGATTTAAAGAAGAGTTTGAAGTATGGAGTTTAGGGTTTACTAAAAATATCCCTTTAAATGAACTCCCTAATAGACTTGATGAATTAGATAAGTCAAAGTTAATCATTACTGCTTGTCCTCACAATGATAGAGCAAATATTGCAAGAGTATATTTAAAACAAAAAGGTTTTAATGTAAGGTATTTAAGTGATGGTTTATTAAAAGCTGTGGATTATCTAAGAGGAGATAATGCCAAAGAGTTTTTACAAGAGTATAAAAAAGTTAAGAAGGAACAATAATGAAAATTGAGATTTTAGGAACAGGATGTCCCAAATGTCAGGCTTTAATGGAAAATGTAAAAAAAGCAATAGCCGAAGCTGGGATTTTTGCAGAAGTTGAAAAAGTAGAAGATGTAATTAAAATAATGGAGTATGGGGTTATGAATACTCCAGGTTTAGTAATTGATGGTGAAGTAAAATCTACAGGGAAACTATTAACTTCAGAAGAAATAAAAGCATTATTTAAATAAATATATAAAGAAGAAAAATGAAAACATTAAAAATATATGATCCAGCTATGTGTTGTCCAACTGGAGTTTGTGGAACAGAAATTGATACAAAATTAGTGCAACTTGCAAATTTTTTAACGACACTTGATAAAGAAAAATTTGAAATAAATAGATTTGGACTTACAACTGAACCAGCAGAGTATGTTATAAATAAAGAAGTTACAAGAATTCTAAAAGAAGAGGGTGTTGATTCTTTACCATTATTTTTTGTTGATGAAGAACTTGTATTTTCTAAAAATTATCCAAGTGTTCCTGAACTTAGTTCAAAACTTGGTTTAGCAGCATTTATAGCAAAGTTCTAAAATGAAAAAACTTATAAGTAAAATTCCACAATTTCTTTTTTTTACGGGAAAGGGTGGTGTTGGTAAAACTTCTATGTCTTGTGCAATATCTGTTGCACTTGCAAATGCAAACAAAAAAGTTCTTTTAATATCAACAGACCCTGCATCAAATCTTGATGAGGTATTGAATACAAAATTAAAATCTATTCCTACAATTGTAAATGAAGTTGAAAACTTATGGGCTATGAACATTAACCCTGTTGTTGCAGCAAATGAGTATAAAGAAAAAATGGTTGGACCTTATAAAGGTATTTTACCAGATGAAGCAATAGAGCAAATGGAAGAGCAACTATCTGGGGCTTGTACAGTTGAAATTGCAGGATTTAATGAGTTTTCAAAGTACGTTGGAGATGAAGATATTGTATCTACTTATGACCATATTATTTTAGATACAGCTCCTACTGGACATACTTTGAGACTTTTATCATTGCCTGCAGCTTGGAATGATTTTATTGCTGATAATACGACAGGAAGTTCTTGTTTAGGTCCAGTTTCTGGACTCTCAGAATATAAAAAACTATATGATAATGTAGTTGAAAATTTAAAAAATAGTGATAAAACACTTTTAATTTTAGTTTCTCGAGCCGAAAAATTATCATTGATAGAAGCTTCAAAAGCAAGTTTAGAATTATCTAGTCAAGGCATGAAAAATCAACATTTAGTGATAAATGGAGTTTTTAAAAATGAAGAGAATGATGAAATTGCAAATGCATTTTCTTTAAAATCACAAGAAGCAATTTCTAACATCCCTTCTTCTTTAAAACAGTTATCGTACACACAAGTTGAATTTTATCCAAAAGGTGTTGTAGGAATTGAGAGCTTGCGTAGCATTATAAATGAAGAAATTGCGGATGAATTTAAAGGTGCAAAAGAGCAACTTGAAGATGAATTAAAAGAAACACTTAAAGATATTAATTCTTGGGAAAATCTTATTTCAGATTTTGAAAAAGATGGAAATGGTTTAATTATGACTATGGGAAAAGGTGGAGTTGGTAAAACAACTATAGCTTCACTTATTGCTTCAAAACTTGTTTCTAAAGGGCATAAAGTAACTTTATCAACAACTGATCCTGCAGCGCATTTGGAATATATTTCTCAAGATAATAAAAATCTTATAATTGAAAAGATTGATCCAAAAGTTGAAATAAAAAGACACGTAGACTCTGTGATTGCAAAAAATAAAGATAAACTATCTTCTGACGATATGTCTTTATTAAAAGAAGAATTAAGTTCTCCTTGTATTGAAGAAATTGCAATATTTGAAGCTTTTGCAAAAACTGTTGATAAAGCAAAAGATAGATTTGTAGTACTAGATACTGCTCCAACAGGTCATACTCTTTTACTTCTTGATGCTTCAAATGCATATCATAAAGAGGTTCTTAAAAATTCAAATGATGAAATGAGTGATGAATTAACTTCATTACTTCCAAGAATAAAAGATGAAAAATTTACAAAGATTTTAATAGTAACTCTTGCTGAGGCAACACCAACTCACGAAGCAAAAGATTTGCAAGAAGATTTGAGTAGAGCAGGTATCTCTTCTTATTCTTGGGTAGTAAATAGAAGTTTTGCACTTACAAAGAGTTCAAATAATCTTTTATGTCAAAAAGGTTTAAATGAACTAAAATATATAAATGAAATTAAAAAAGATTTATCATCAAATCTTGTTATTTCTCCTTGGATAGCCGATGAAATAAATGACCAAAAGAGTTTAAATAAACTTATCTAAAAACAAAGGGGTTTCCCTTTGTTCCCACTTTCATATAAATTTGGCTATAGTTTCACAAAAGTTACAAAAGAGAAAATTTGAATGAAAATAGATTAGGCCAAATATATGCAATTTTTGCATTTTTATTCTGGGGAGCAATAGCACCTATTTACTTTAAACAAGTAGTAAGTGTTGACCCTGTAGAAGTATTAATTCATAGAATTCTTTGGTCATTTATAATTTTGATACCATTACTATTTATAACAAAACAGATTGATATTTTCAAGTTATTAATTAGAGATAAAAAGAAATTGAAGTACTTAGCTTTTTCTACATTATTCATATCTATAAATTGGCTTGTTTTTATTTGGGCTGTTGCAAACAATAAAATTATGGAAACAGCCTTAGGCTATTATATTAATCCATTAGTAAACGTATTACTTGGATATTTAATTTTCTCTGAGAAAATGACAAGAAATCAATATATTGCGATTTTTATTGCGTCTTTAGCAGTACTTTACCAAGTTATAATAATAGGTTCTATCCCCTTAGTCTCTCTTACATTAGCTTTCACTTTTGGATTTTATGGAATGATAAGAAAAAAGGTTAATGTAGGTTCTATCGTTGGCTTATTTGTAGAAACATTAATTTTACTGCCTTTTGGTTTGATATATTTATATTATATTATTTCAAATGATACAATCTCTTTTTTAAATTCTACAGATTACATAAGTCTAATGTTAAGCCTAGGTGGTGTGATAACAATTATTCCATTACTTTTATTTAATGGAGCAGCAACTAGAATGAAACTTACAACTTTAGGATTTTTTCAATATATAGGTCCTACATGTGCTTTTTTAGTAGCTGTTTTTATATACCATGAAGAGTTTAATTTTGATAAATTAATTAGTTTTACTCTTATCTGGATTGCTCTTGTAATCTTTTCCCTGGATTCATTCAAAAAAAGAAATAATATAGTTACAAACTAACGACATTTTTAAAAGTAAAGAGTTCTACTCTTGACTTTTTTATTTTTTTCTTCTATAATTTCAAAAGTAAAGAGTTTAACTCTTTACTTTGCATATAAAAAGAAGGAATAAAAATGAAAATTATTGATGATAAAAACTATTATAAAATGAGTGAATTAGTTGAAGAGACACAACTTAGTAATCATACAATCTCTTTTTATCATAAAAAAGGTTTACTCCCTAATACAGTAAATACTTCAAAAAATATGAAATATTATCCAGAGATTACTATCACTGTATTAAATATGATTAAATATTTCAAAGATAATCTTAGTTTTTCAATTGATTATATAAAAGAACTATTTGATTATTACAATATAGACTTTGATGATAGAGCTGAATTGATTTTACAATCTATTCAAATGATTTCAAGTGAGATAAAAAATCCTATTTTAAAAAAAGATTTGGATAAAGAACTTTTAAATGAAGCTATTAATCTTGATTTACTTGATGATAAAGAGATTTATTTTAAAACAGAGATTCAGGTTTTAAAAGTCTATGAAGAACTTAGACTTTATGAAATATCGTCACACTTAATTGAAGAGTATGTGAGCACAAGTAAAAAACTTGCTTTAATAGAAAGAGAATTGAGTAGTAAAGTATTAGAAAAGACTGGTTTTTTACCTGAAGTGTTAGTCCTTGATATTTTAAACTCATTTAAGCCTTATATTTTTAATAGACATACTATTGAAGAATTTAAAAAGGAAATATAATGGAAACTATAGATTTTCATGCGCATTTATTAAATCCAAATGTATCTTTTTCAAGAGTTTATGACAAGGTAGCTATTTCGCTTTTTGCAAAAAAACTCGGTGTTGATAAAGATGATTTATTAGATAGAAAATATGATGCTTTTGTAGATGCCTTTATTAATAATATTCAAACTTCTAAATATGTAAAAAAATCTGTAGTTCTTCCAGTTGATGCAAAAATTGATTCAAAAGGAAGAGAAATATCAAGAGATAAAACAGTATGTTCTTCAAATGAAGATGTTTTAAATGAACATAAAAAATATCCAAATGAAGTTATTCCATTTTTTTCTGTTAATCCTAATAGGGTAGATGCTCTAGATTTAATAGATGAATATGCATCTCAAGGATTCAAAGGAGCGAAGTTTTTACAAAATTATTGGGATATTGATATTAATGATGATAAATATATTCCATATTTTGAAAAAATAAAATCTTATGATTTACCAATTATTATTCATACGGGAAGTGAACATGCAATTGAATCAAATCCTATATATGAAAAAGTCGAGGTTGCAAATTCTGCAATTGAAATAGGATGTAAAGTTGTTCTTGCTCATTTTGGAGTAAATACAATTATGGAACATAACCCTAGAAAATTTTTAAATAACTTTTCATTTGATAATAAAAAATTTGGCGATGATTATTTTAAAACAATAGAGTATTTAGAAAAACATGAGAATGTATATGCAGATTTATCTGCAATGGTTATGAATTTTAGATCAAAGATTATCGAAGACTTGGCAAAAAACCAAAGTCAGATTCATGATAAATTACTTTTTGGAACAGATTATCCTGTTCCTTTCTCTCCTATGTTTTCATATCATTCTTTAGGATTAAAGAAGAGAAAAGAGTTAGAAAGAATTGAAAACCCGCTTGATAGGAATATAGAGTTTTTCAATGAATATTTTGAAGAAGAATCAATTATTTATACAAACTGGCAAAAGTTAATAAAGGAATAAAATATGGAAAAGTTATCAAATTTAGTAGTTATAAAATTAGCATTTTTATTTGTGGTTTTTTGTAATGCAGTAGTAGATGTATCCCATAAAATACTTTTACAAAATATTGCATTTAAGATTTTTGATGGAAGTGAGCAAGTTGTTTGGATATCTATTATTAATGCAATGATAATAATACCTTTTTTATTATTATTTACATTAAGTGGATACTTATCTGATAAGTATAATAAGAAAGATATCTTAGTTTATGGTGCAGTTTCATCATTTGTTTTATCTGTTCTTATGATATTTTCATATCTTTCAGGAAATTTCTATTTAGCAATGTTTAACTTAGTATTACTTGCTGTTCAAAGTGCTATTTATTCTCCCGCAAAATTTGGAATTATATTAGATGTTTGGGGGAAGAAAAATTTAGCAAAGGGAAATTCAGTACTTCAGTCTGTATCAATAATTGGAATTTTATTTGCAATAGCAAGTGCTTCTTTAGTGTTTGAAAGTTTTTTTGATACAAATAACTTAAGTGTATTAACTACAAAAGAGGCTTTACTTGATGCAATATTACCTTTAACATATTATATCGTTCCTGTTGCATTTTTAGAAATGCTAATTTCACTTTTTGTTTTAAAGAAATTAAAAACTTCATATAACTCAAATGATAAACTTCAATTAGATAAAAAAGCTTTAATGCAAGGGAAACTTTTAGGTAAAAATATCAAAACAATTTATTCAAATAATATTATCTTTTTATCTGTAATTGGTTTATCTGTTTTTTGGGCAATATCTCAAGGTCTTATGGCAGTTTTCCCATCTTTTGCAAAACAGTATTTAAATATAACTGATGTATTTGTAATTAACGGTGTAATTGCAGCATCGGGTATCGGTATTGCTATTGGTTCGATTATTTATTCAAGAATATCAAAACACTATATAGAAATAGGGACAATTCCTTTAGCTTCACTTGGTATGGCTATTACGATTTATGTTTCAACCGTAGTGGAAAGTACATTTTTATTAGGTCTTACATTTTTAGTTTTTGGTATTTTTGGTGGATTATTTGTTGTACCATTGAATTCTCTTATTCAGTTTAATGCAAAAAGAAAGATTTTAGGAACAGTTCTAGCTGGGAATAATTGGTTTCATTCATTAGCAATGTTTGCTATGTTAATGCTTACAACAATAGTTTCACTTCTAAATTTAGACCCAAAAAATACTATTTATTTAATTTTATTAATTACTATTGGAGGGACGTTATATACTATTTATAAACTTCCTCAATCTTTGATTTTATTATTTTTAAAGTTTGTAGTAGGGATGAAATACAATTTAGAAGTACAAGGAGTTAAGAATATTCCTTCATCTGGGGGAATATTATTACTTGGAAATCACGTATCTTGGATTGATTGGGCAGTAATTCTAATGAGTAGTCCTAGAGAAGTAAAATTTGTAATGCATAAGCCAATTTATGACAAATGGTACTTAACTTGGGTTTTAAAATTATTTGGTGCAATTCCTATTTCAAATGCTTCTAGTAAATCTGCTTTACAAACTATTGCAAAAGAATTAGATGAAGGGAATATAGTTGTTTTATTTCCTGAAGGGAGTATTACAAGAAATGGTCATATGGGAGAGTTTAAAAAAGGTTTTGAAAAGATATTGGAACTTACTCAAACAGATGTAAAAGTTGTATCTTTTTATATTAGAGGACTATGGGAATCTATGTTCAGTCGTGCTAATAAAAAGTTCAAACAATCATATAGAACAAATAGTGTTACTGTATCTTTTTCAAAACCAATTAAAAAAGAAAAGGCAACTATTGCTTTAGTAAAAAGTGAAGTTATAAAACTTTCAACTGAATCTTGGAATGAACATATTAAAAATTTAGATACTTTAGGTAATACAATTTTTGATAGTTTAAAAGAAGTTGGAAGTGATTTTATTTTTGGAGATTCAACTGGTTTAGAGTTGTCTGGACATAAATTTTTAACAGTATCAATATTATTTAAGAATTTATTAGAAAGCAGAATAAAAGGACAAAATATTGGATTGCTTTTACCTTCAACGTCAGCTGGAGCCTTTATAAATTACTCCACTATAATGTTAGGTAAAACAGTTGTAAATCTAAATTATACTGCCGAAATTGAGGCATTAAAACAAGCTATTGACAAAGCAGATATTAAAACGATAGTTGCTTCTAAAAAATTTGTCGAGAAGTTAGCCGGAAAAGGTATAGATGTAAGTGAGTTATTTGAGCTTACTGAAGTAATTTATGTGGAAGATTTAAAACCACTTATTTCAAAAAGCTCAGGACTTTTAACTTTATTATCTGTTAAGTTCTTTCCTTCTTTTATATTAAAAGCAATACATGTTAAGAAAACTAGAAAAGATGATACTGCAGTAATTTTATTCTCATCAGGAAGTGAAGGGACACCTAAAGGGGTTGAACTTACTAGTGATAATATTTTAGGCAATTCACAACAAATTGCAGGGATAATAAATGCAAGCCATAGTGATACAATAGTAGCCTCTTTGCCTATTTTTCACGCTTTTGGTATAACTGTTACTACTTTTTTACCTTTAATTGAAGGAATAAAATGTGTTGCACATCCTGATCCAACTGATGGAGTAGGGTTAGGAAAGCTTGTATCAAAATATAAAGCAACTATCATGTGTGGAACATCAACATTCTTTAGACTCTATACAAAAAATTCTAAAGTTCATCCTTTGATGTTTGAAAGCCTTAGACTTACAGTTGCAGGTGCTGAAAAATTAAGAGAAGATGTAAGGTTAGATTTTAAAAGGAAGTTTGGAAAAGATATTATAGAGGGATATGGAGTAACAGAAACAACTCCTGTGGCGGCTTGTAACTTACCAAATACTTTAGCTCCAGATTTCACTGTGCAAGTAGGAACTAAACAAGGAAGTGTTGGCATGCCTATCCCTGGAACTATTGTAAAAATTGTTGATCCTGAAAGTTTTGAGGAACTAGAATCAGGACAAGAAGGAATGATAGTTATTTCTGGTATTCAGGTTATGAAAGGGTATTTAAAAGATGAAGAAAAAACTGCTTCAGTTTTAAAAGAAATTGATGGTCATATTTTTTATATAACAGGAGATAAAGGAAAGATAGATTCTGATGGATTTTTAACGATAGTTGATAGATATTCTAGGTTTGCAAAACTAGGAGGAGAAATGGTAAGTCTTGGAGCTATTGAAGAGAAGGTTACAAAACTAATTTTAAGTGAAGAAGAGAATGAAATAGATTTTGTAGCAACTTCATTGGCTGATGAAAAAAAAGGTGAAAAAGTGATTTTACTCATATCTGGAGTAAATAATGAGTTTATTGAAAATCTAAAAAATGAGATGGTAAAAACATTTGATAATAAGTTGATGATTCCAAGTTTAATTAAAATCGTTGATGATGTTCCAAAATTAGGAACAGGGAAGAAGGATTTTAAAACAGCTAAAATTTTAGCTCAAAGTTTATAAAAAGCAGAGATTACTCTGCTTTTCCTTCAATACATAAAGCTTCTGTTATTTCATCTTGATTGATACAGAAGTTTCCATTTTTTTCTATTAAAATTAAGTTTTTTGCAATACCTTTTCTTGCAGTAAGTTTTGCACTTTCTACTTCAATATCAAAATCATCAAAAACCTTTGCAATATGTGCAAGAAGACCTTTTTGGTCAGGTGCAACAACTTGCATAGAAGCTAAATATGTTGTATGGTTACAATCTATTTCAATATTCTTTTTTTCTATTTTTGGAGTAATAGATTTTACTTTTCTTGTCATATCAAAAGAACTTTTTATTACTTCCTCAACATAAGGGATATCTTCTTTATCTACTTTTTCAGAGAAAGAGATATAAAATGCTTTTTTATCATCATATAATTTAAAAATATGCATAGATGCTATATTTAAAAATTCAAGTTTACCAAGTAAAAAACCTAAGTTTAAAGGTGCTTTTCTAATGATTCTAATTGTTAAATGGGTTTCATTTACAAGCTTATAAATATAATCATTTACATTTTTTGCATGAATTGCTATATCTAAAATATCTTCAGCTTTTAATTGTAAAAATATTTGATTTGAAGAAATATACATTACTTTTTTCTTTAATAAGTTAGGTAGCTCTTTATATCTTTTAAGTTTTTTAATTGCTTCTTGTTTTGCTATTCTTCTTGAATTTTCATTTAATAGTCCTTTATTTTCAAATGCAGGAAGACATTGAGTGTATAGTGTTTTTAATAACTGTGCCGTAGAACTTTTATAAACTGTTTTACCTACTGCAGAAATATCTGCATAAGTTACTACATAAAGCATTTTCAGATTTAGTTCATTTTGAACTAATGCAGTGAATTTTAGAATTACTTTCTCTGAATAGATATCTTCATTATTGGCAACTGTACTCATCATATTATGATATCTTACAAGAAGAGCACCTTTTTTAATATGTGTTTCATCAAAACCAAATGAAGAAGTCATATTTTTAAATAGTTTTTCTCCTACAATATGATGATCTACAGTTCTTCCTTTTCCTACATCATGAAAAAGGGCAACAAGTCTTACTAGTGCTTTATCTTTTTCTTCTAGGTTGTCATAAACAGCTTTTACATTTGTATCTTTAATATCTTCAATTCTTTTTAGTGTTTTAATAGAATGAAGATCAACTGGATGTTGATGATAACCATCAAATTGTGGTTGATTTATAATTTTTTTAGTAATAGGAAGTACTGCTTGAAATAAGCCTGAATTATATAATAGTTTTATAACAGGATATAAACTTTTTTTGTATAAAAGAGTTTTAATAGATTTTTTTAGCTCTTTAGATTGGCTATTAGGAAGCTTAGATCTATTTGCAAAATATATATAAGACCTATCAAAATGTTCTACTTCTTTTGGAAGTTCATTAAGTTCTTTTAATAAAGCATTTAGGCTTAATGGCTTTCTATGAAAAGAGGTATATAGTGTGTTGTCACAGATATATAGATTCTTTTTGTATTTACTCTGTCTTAATAGTTTAATATTCTTTTTGTCAAAAACAATTGGTCTTGTAAATTTCTTAACCATGACAGTAGAAAAGAAATGTACGTTATGTAATGATTCTAATAATTTAGCCATACATTGTCTCTCTTTTGTATGTCTAGGTTTATGTTTAAATCCTAGTTTTGAGCTAACGTCAGGAAGTGTATCAAAATTAAGTACATCAAGTTTTTTCTTTGCAGTATTATGTAAAGCATTCCTTACTTGAAAAATATATTCTAAAGAACCTCTATATTTTTTATATTGTTCTTCTGTAAATTCTTTTCCCATAAGTTGTTTAATATCAGAAACTCCAAAAATAACTGTTGCCATCCAGAAGATCATATTTGATTCTCTCATTCCACCATAACCATCTTTTATATTTGGTTCCATTTTAAGTGGGTTCTTTAAAAGTCTTTGTTTATGTTCTTCTAATTTATCATTTATAAACTCTTTTTGGTTTGTTTTTCTAATTTTATGTAAAACATTTTGATATCCGAACCATAAATGCTTTGAACCATAAATCATCCTTGATTCTAAAATTGATGATTTAATTGTAATATCTTCTTTTACTTCTTCTTCAATTTCTTTCAGTTCATGTACTCTTGAGCCAAGTTTTAGTCCACAATCCCATGCAAGGGTTATGAATTCTTCCATAATCTCTTTTAGGTTGTAACCTTTAATATCTTCATATAGAATCATTAAATCAACATCAGAATAGATACATAGTTGCTCTCTTCCGTAAGATCCTAAAGCAATCAATGTAATAGGAATTGAAGTACTCATTGGTTGATAATCACCAAAATGTTTTCGTAAGATATATTTATATAAAGATATTAAGAACTTGTCTGTATATTTTGTATGTTTTACAAAAAAATCTTTTCCAATAGTAGTATTAAGTGTTTCATCAATTGATTTCACATAATTTTTAAAAGAGTTCCTAAATACTTTTGATATTTCAAAATCTTCTGCATTATTTGAAATTAATTCTTCGACTTTTATATTAAGCTCAGTCATTTAAAAAATCCTTATGTATATCAAGTTTTTTTCTTAATGTAATTCTATTTAGTCCTAAATGTTTAGCCATTTGAACTTGTGACTTATATTTTTTTGATGCCGCTTTTAAAATCGGCACTTCAAGAAGATATAAAAAATCTTTATATGAATCTTCTCCATGCATATTTGAGTACATGTAGTTTTCCATAAACATTAGTATCTCATCTTCCCCAATAGTTTCAAATAGATAAGAAAAGTATATTGATTTTCTTAAACTATGCGCATTATTAGATATATTAACCATAAGTTTTGAAGGAATGATTTGTTCTAAATCTAAAGTTGTACTAGCTTCTTTTGAGAACTTAGTAGTTAATGCTTTTACGTCTTCTTCTCTATCTTTTAATGGAGGAAGTTCCATTGTAATTGAGAACTGTTCAGCTATTTTACTATTTAATTCCTCTTTTAATGTTGTAGCAATCACTCTAATAGAGTTTTCATCTATCCAATTTATAAGTAAATCAATATTTGTAATATTTTCTATTTTATCTATAATAATTGAACAGTTTTTTAAATTTATTACATTGTCTATAATATCTTGTTGTAAATTTTTTGCTTTGAAAATAGGAGCATCTGGAACAATATATTGAGATAGTGATTTTTTACCAGCTCCTGCTTCTCCAGATATTAATGCATTTACTTCAACACTTTGTAAAAGATGCGCAGAGTTTAAAATTTCTTTAGAATTTTTTGAAATAGCTATGTAATCTTTCATTTTATACCTTATTTTTAGTTAATTTGATAAATACTGCAAGTGCAATAAGTATTAATGAAATACCTGTAATTAAATACAGAGCATTTACCATTTTGTCATAATCATTTATAGCAATCTTAAATACGACAATAAGTGCTTCAATAGATAATGCAATTATAATTGTAATTAGAAATTTTGTAATCATTTTTGTTTCAACTCTAGAATTTTTAGAATAAGATTTAAAAAATACTTCTTGTTCTAAAATAGTTTTTGCCAAGTCAAATATTGCAATACCTAAGGTTAAAGCAATAATTGGTTTGAATATTACTTCTAATTCGATACCTTCTTTAAATAATACAAATATTATAAAATCATATAAGGAATAAAGAATAATGAAAACAGATAGTGCAATCATTGAGAATCCAGCTAACATATAAAAAAGTTTTGTTGCACTATGAAAAGGTTTATGTAGTTCAATAAGATTTAATCTCTCTAATAGAACATCAATTCTAAAATCTAGAAATATGATTGTATCGTTTTCTTTAATTGTCACAGTAATACAATTGCTTCTAGTTGCACTACTAATATAAGGAGTTGAGAAAGCCATATTATTGTCTTTAAATTCCAATTTCGAAATTAGATGACTTCTATCTTTATCTTTTGCTTTTTCATCAATTTTATTTTTATAAATATTTGCTGATATTTGATTTTTTGAAGTTTTATTTACTAGATATATAAGTTCAAGAGAAGGGAAGATATCAAATACTTCTGCAAATTTATTTTTCTTATAAGTACCTAGGTTTCCAATATTTTTTAAACTTTCTTGTAGGAAAAATTCAATTTTATCGCGGTTTTGATCATATATTTCTAAAAACTCTTTCATTATCTCTCCTAGTAAGCGTAATTATAACACACTGTATATGAAATGTGTGTATAAAAAATATACAAATATATAAAAAATAAGAATTTGAAGAAGAAATATTAAAATAGTAAAAATTCTTTCAAACTATTAAAATGGCAATATATTACCATTTTATGGGATATAAATGGGTCTATTATAGATGTTATCAATTAATTTTGTATATAAATTATACAATTATATAGGACATACAGTTTCTTTATTCTGATAAAATTTCGACATAATTATTTTCAAAAGGAAAAAAATGGAAAATTTTAACGACTTAAAATATATATTAGACGGGTTCTTATTTGTATTTTCTGGTGTATTAGTAATGTGGATGGCAGCAGGGTTTGCCATGTTAGAAGCAGGTCTTACAAGATCAAAAAATAATGCAACTGTATTAACAAAAAATATGGCACTATTTGCAATCTCTTGTATTATGTATTATTTTGTAGGTTATAACTTAATGTATGGTGATGGTTCGTCTTTTATGGGTGCCTTTTCAACAATTAGTATGGAAAATGCGCCAGATGCAGCTTATCCAGCAGCAGCTGACTTCTTCTTTCAAGTTATGTTCGTAGCAACTGCAGCATCAGTTATTTCTGGTACGGTAGCTGAAAGAATCAAATTATGGCCATTCTTAATCTTTGTTGTATTTTTATCTGGTTTAATTTATCCAATTCAAGGTCATTGGACATGGGGTGGAACTGAACTTGGTGGTTTAATTGCAGGTTTCTCTGACTTTGCTGGTTCTACAATTGTTCACTCAGTAGGTGGATGGGCTGCATTAGCAGGTGTATTAATACTTGGAGCTAGACGAGGTAAATATGGTAAAGACGGTAGAGTTAGACCAATTCCAGGTTCTAACTTAACACTTGCAACACTTGGTACATTCATTTTATGGATGGGTTGGTTTGGATTTAATGGGGGTTCTCAATTAGCTCTAGGTTCAAAAGCTGATATTAATGGAATTGCTTTAGTTGTAGCTGATACAAATATGGCAGCTTGTGCTGGTGCAATTGCAGCTGCACTTTTAACTCAACTTTTATACAAAAAAGTGGATTTAACAATGGTTTTAAATGGTGCTTTAGCAGGTCTTGTATCTGTAACTGCTGGTCCTGATTTAGGAATGATGATTTCATTTATTGAAGGTATTGTTGGTGGTGCATTAGTTGTATTTGCTGTTCCTTTATGGGATAAGTTAAGAATTGATGACCCTGTTGGAGCTTTATCTGTTCACTTAGTTGCCGGTATCTGGGGAACTTTAGCAGTAGGTATATTCAATCCAGAAGTAACTATTATGGCTCAACTTAAAGGTATTGTTGTAATTGGAGCATTTGTATTTATCACTTCATTTATTATTTGGAAAGTACTTGATTTAATTATTGGATTAAGAGTAGACGAAGAGACAGAAATTACTGGTCTTGATATTCATGAAACTGGTCTTGAATGTTACCCAGAATTCAAAAAAGCATAATAGGATTTAAAGATGAAAAAAATTGAAGCAATTATTAAACCTTTTAAACTTGAAGATGTAAAAGAAGCATTAGTTGAAAATGGAATAGCTGGTATGACTGTATCAGATGTTAAAGGTTATGGAAGACAACAAGGTCACTCTGAATTATACAGAGGGGCTGAATATGTTGTTGATTTTTTAGCAAAAATTAAAATAGAAGTTATAGTTAATGATGAAGATGTTGATTCGACAATAAGCGTAATTGTTGAAGCTGCAAAAACTGGAAAAATTGGAGATGGTAAAATATTCGTAACTTCAATTGATGAGGTTATTAGAATTAGAACTGAACAAAAAGGTTCAGAAGCGGTATAATCGTACTTTCTTTACTTTCTTTGGAGGAGATTTTTTCTCCTTCAATATAAAATCTATCAATCTGTATAAAATATATACAGAGAACTACTATCTTAAACTCTTAAAACAATATATAATTCTTCTAGATTAAAAAGACAAGGGTTATATTATGGATTTAGAATCAGTAAGTTATGTGCTTGATACGTTTTTTGCAATATTTGCAATGACGTTAATTATCTTTATGGTACCAGGTTTTGCTATGCTTGAAGCAGGACTTGTTAGAACAAAAAATGTTTCAGCAGTATTAATGATAAATACAATGATTTATGCAGTAGCATCAATTTCATTTTTACTTATAGGTTATTCAATTGCATTTGGCGACTTTGGAAGTGATACAATGTCTAAATATGCAGCATTTTTATTTCAAATGGCATTTGTTGGTAAAGTAATCAATATTATGTCTGGTGGTGTATCTGAAAGAGCAAAAGTATTACCTTTAGCACTATTCACTGTAATTATGGGTGGTATTCTTTATCCTACAATTGTTAACTGGTCATGGGGTGCAGATATGTTAGAGGGAACATTCTTAGATCTTACAATGTATGACTTAGCTGGATCAACAGTAATTCATTCAACTGGTGGATGGGCTTTATTAGCCGCAATTTTAATAATAGGTGCCAGAAAAGGAAGATATACAAAAGATGGTGGAGTTAGAGTTATACCTGCATCAAATATTCCCTTAGTTACACTTGGAGCATTTTTATTATGGATTGGGTGGTTTGGATTTAATGGTGGTTCTGTTGGTTCAATAGCTTCTAAAGAATCTGCTGATGCTGTTGCTTTAACTATAATGAATACAAATACGGCAGGACTTGCAGGTGCAATCATGGTAGGTGCATTCATGTACTTTAGATATAAAAAACTGGATATCACGATGGTACTAAATGGTGCATTAGGTGGATTAGTTGCAATAACAGCAGGTCCAGATTTATATGATATATATACACCTATTTTAATTGGTGCAATTGGTGGTGTAATTGTAGTATTTGGAGTATCTTTCTTTGATAAATTAAAACTTGATGATCCTGTTGGGGCACTTTCTGTTCATTTATTAAATGGTATCTGGGGGACATTAGCTGTTGGTATATTTGCTGCAAATGGTGAAGATATTACTTTTATGGGACAATTAAAAGGTGTTGTAGTTGTTGCTATATTTGCCTTTGTTGCTTCATATGTTGTTTTGTTCTTAATTAATAAAGTATCACCATTAAGAGCAGATAGAGATGAAGAAATGCAAGGTTTAGATGTAGAAGAGTGTGGTTTAGAAGCATACCCAGAGTTTAAACGAGCTTTCTAAAATAAATATAACCTAAATAATAAAAAAAATTAGATAGAATAAAATACTTAAAAAAAGGATGAGATTTGAAAAAGATTGAAGCTGTAATTAAACCATTTAAATTAGAAGATGTAAAAGATGCATTAACAGAAGCAGGTATTACTGGTATGACTGTATCTGATGTAAAAGGTTATGGAAGACAACAAGGGCACTCTGAATTATATAGAGGCGCGGAGTATGTTGTAGATTTTTTACCAAAAATTAAATTAGAATTGATTGTTGCAAATGAAGATGTTGATTCTACAATTGAACTAATTATTAATTCTGCAAAAACAGGAAAAATTGGAGATGGTAAAATTTTTGTTTCTTCAATTGAAAAAACAGTAAGAATTAGAACAGGTGAAGAAGATGAGGACGCAATCTAGTATGCAGAATTTCATTATAAACTCAGCTTTAGATATGCATCTTCATTTACGTGATGATGATATGTTAAAGCTTGTAGGTCCTCTAACATCAAATACTTTTTCTGGTGCTTTAATTATGCCAAATTTAGTTCCTCCTATTACTACTAAAGAGGCTCTTTTATCATATAAAGAAAGAATAAAAGAAGCATGCTCTGAAGATGAATTTGATGCTCATGTAACTTTGTTCTTTAAAAATGATTATTCTTATGAATTTTTAGAAGATATAAAAGATGAAATAATTGCAATAAAACTTTATCCTGCAGGAATTACAACAAACTCTGATACCGGTGCTGCATCTATGGATGTAGAGGTTTTAAGACCTACTTTAGAGTCTATGAGTAAATTAGGAATTCCTCTTTGTATTCATGGTGAAACAAATGGTTTTGTGATGGATAGAGAAGCTGAATTTATGCCAATTTATGAATCAATTGCTAAAGCATTTCCTGATTTAAAAATTATTATGGAACATATTACAACTAAAGATGCTATTGAATTATTAGATAAATATGATAATCTTCATGCTACTGTAACTTTACATCATTTATTAATTACTTTAGATGACGTAGCAGGTGGTATGTTAAATCCGCATCTTTTTTGTAAACCTATTGCTAAGAGACCAAGAGATAGAAAAGCTTTATTAAAAGCCGCATTAAAAGCTCATCCTAAATTAATGTTTGGTAGTGACTCTGCTCCTCATCCAAAACATAAAAAAGAGTGTTGTGGTTGTGCAGCAGGTGTCTTTACTTCTCCTATTGCTCTACAAGTATTAACGCAACTCTTTGAAGAACATAATTGTTTAGATAATTTAAATGCTTTTGTGTCTTCAAATGCTCAGAAAATTTATAATATCCATCCTAAACCAAAAACTATTAAATTAGTAAAAAAAGATTTTATAGTTCCTTCAATGTACGAATACAAAAATGAAAATGTAGTTCCTATGTATGCAGGAGAAACAATCCCTTGGAGTCTTGAAGACTAATAAGATTTAAGAAGAGATAACTATTAGAAGTTGTCTCTTTCGTGAAGAAGTCTTTTGATATTCGCACTAGATTCTTTAGCTTTTACAATTCTTTCTTCTCTCATAACTCTTAATGATTCGAGAGTTTCTTGTTTTTCATGATCAATATTAGCCTTAACTTGAATAGCTTTTCTGTTATTTGATATTCCAGAGACACCTACAAATTTTTCACTATTATTTACATATATTTTTGAAGATGATGATGTAGCGTTTTTATTAAATACAATAATGTCATCTTTACATAATTTAAGAAGATCCGCTACTGTTAATTCAGTTTCGGCCATGATTGCTTCTATGTTCATTTTTGCTCCAGAAATTAGAGCTGAGATATCTTTTTTTCTACTTGCTTTTTTATTTTTACCTTCGTTAAACATTTTTTCAACAATTTTATTTAAAAGAGTCTCTATATATGAAATCTGTCTCTTATACACATCTGACGCTGCCGACGAAGAGGATAGTGTAG
>OJIJ01000016.1_pt1 | contig 44814 bp, 57 predicted proteins | sample 1595891 | NCBI WGS metagenome assembly OJIJ01 (sample SAMN05416853, study PRJEB24817) | seawater metagenome | isolation source: Sea water | place: Canada:Atlantic | collected 2013-11 | reverse complement strand
CTCGGAGATGTGTATAAGAGACAGGTATATAGTTTATAGTAAATAGTTTGCTATTTGTCAATCAAAAGAATGTATATTTATCAATTATTCCGCCGCTATTGGGGTGATGTTTTTCAAGGTGTCCTGTTGCTTTATTTCTGCAACTTTTAGATCATACTTGTTCTGAAAACCCAGCCACATCCCCTTAGGCATGGAAAAATAAGCCGACAGACGCAAATCCATATCGGCGGTGATTGATCTTTGGCCTTTTAAGATCATACCTAACCCGGATTGCCCGACGCCAATTTCTTTGGCCAAGCGATAAGCTGTAATACCGTATTCATCCAGATATAAAACAGACAAAATTTTTCCCGGATGAGTAGGGAACTCCGGTTCAACAACGGGATACAATTTCTTATTGGTCATAGTATAAGCCCTTCAATATAGATCTTGTGGACGATCAGGAGTGATAGTCCACAATCTCAACTTCATGAACGTCACCATCTTGCCATTCAAAACAGATCCGCCACTGGCTGTTAATTCTGATGGAATGTTGGTGACGACGATCACCTTTCAATTTCTCTAAACGGTTAGATGGTGGATGACGCAAAGCATTTACATCCGTCATGCCATCCAAAAAAAGAAGCTGAATATGAGCTTTTTTCGCGATGTTTGCGGGGATCCGCTTGTGAGATCCTTTAGTGTAGAATGCCGCAGTTACCTTATCGCCAAAACTTTTAATCATCTTCTTCCCCCTCGCTATGTATGTATACTATCCTCAAAGGGTAGTAGTGTCAACAAAATAATATCCTCATAAGGTATTATAAATAGTTTACAGTAAATAATATACTATAATCTATTTATAAGTGTTGACAATGCGGCCCAATGGCCCTATATTATTTATATCAACAAGGGCAATGAAGCCCGCTAAATGGAGATTGATAAAATGACAAACATTAACGCTCAAGAAACCGCTGCTACCACACTATATCAACTAGGCGGTCACCGTTTTGTCGCAATGACAGGCGCGAAAGATTTCGGCCATAACCCGGATGGATCTTTGCAGTTTCGTATCGGCAGAAACGCCACTTCAGCAAACCGCGTAAAAATCACATTGGATAGAAACGATACTTATACGGTGGTTTTTACAAAAATTTCTTTCTCTAAAAAGACATTCGAAACCAAGGAAAAAGTCATCAACGAAATAGCAGGCATTTACAGCCCACAGCTAAAAACACATTTTGAAAATGTAACAGGACTTTACACATCTTTATAAAAAAAATAGGGGGCTTCGGCCCCCGACACCTTTGAAATTATAATAATAAGTAGCTATTTTTGTTGTTGACGCAAAGGCCCAATGGGCCTATATTGTTTATATCAACAAGGGCAATGAAGCCCGCCACAAAATGGAGATTGATAAAATGACAAAATTTGAAGCTGGTAACTCTTACACACACGGATTTGCTTGTGATGCGGATGCTAAGGTGACAATCAAAATAATCCGCCGCACAGAAAAATCAGTTTGGATCAAACATCCTTACAGGCCCTCCGAAATCGTTCGTAGAGCCATATTCATTAGTGCTGGTATCGAATCTATTCTGCCAAACGGGAACTACTCAATGGCACCCGCTTTATCCGCAGACAAACAAGCATAGCAGAGAAAATCAGAGAGGGGGAGGTGCTGGCCCCCTTAATTTGACGACAAGTACAGGGGAAAAGGAAATGACACCTAACGAATTTAAAGCGGCACGGTGCAAACTGGATTTAACACAATCGCAACTTGCTGAGATTTTGAATGTTAACGCGCGCACCGTCCGTAAATGGGAACACGCGGACGGCACTAGGCCACCAAACCCCATTGCCTGCAGGGTTCTCGAATGGCTGCAGGCTGGCTTTATTCCGCCTGATCTGAATGATAAATAGTTTATAGCTTACTATTTACAGTAAACTATTTACCGTAACGGGTGTGCATTTAGATCAAGCTAAAATATACACCTCGAATGACACTTAAAAAGTGTGTATTTAAAGTTATATTTTTAATGTTTACATGTGCATATGTAAGTGCTACTTATAATGCACACAATACGTTGTTTGAAATTGTCGATCCGGATTAGATTAAAATCACAAAAATACTTGTAGGTGAAAGGACAAGTAAGATGACTGATAGAATTGAAATTGCAGCATGCACACAAGAGCGACACGAAGGTGAAGTTGCCGGGATAATACAGCTAACCAAATCCCAAGCCTCAAAAGCGGATTTCTGGGGCGTGTACCTCCGTAGAGATGAGGGCGATATGGGGCATCTCCTTACCCACATCATGGATAGGCCAACGAAAGAAGAGGCATTGTGCGAAGCCATAGAGATCGCGAAACAGATAAGTGTCTCGATATGGGACGCAACAAATCTACAAACAATCTCATCATGAAAAAGTACAAAATTCAGTACCAGACCAGCAAAACCAGCCCGTGGCTGGAAGAGACTGACAGTACCCCCAGATCCCGCGCATTGTGCGCGGGATTAGCGGCCGTAATGAAGAGTTACGGCGGGGTTTATGATGTTAAAATTAAACCGGATCCAGAGTGATGTAATTACACGTTTTTCAAACAATTAGGGGAGGGGATACTATTCCCGGATAGGATCAACGGCACGGAAATTTTTATCTTTATCTATTTTACGCGCTGTCTGTGTGGACCAGATCAATGAAAATTGCAACCGCTCGATATCGCGCCCGCAATCCGGGCAAGGAGAGCAATCCAAACCCTCATAAATTTTATCAAGGATATTTTTTTGACGGAAGGCAAAATCAACCGGGTCTTTAGCCACAGGAACAATCCTTTAACTTACATTATAGCGGATGTGAAAGGTCGCGTGATATGGAAAATAATATACTATTTCTTAAAGATAACAAACCATCAAAAAAATGCCCTCTTGATGAAGCAGATCCCGTATTGTGGGGAATATTTGTGAACGGTGAACTTTACAAAGAAATCATTTGCGGTCGCGAGGAAGCCAAAACCAAAATGAGACAAATATGGGACGACCAAAACGGACGACCTACGTCCCTATGTGCCTTCGCTACAGGCAAAGTTCGCACACCGATAAATACTCAAGATTTATAAGGGAAAAATCTCGTCATGAAAATCGGATACGCGAGAACATCAACCATTGATCAAAAGTACGGACTGGACGAACAGATGGAAAAGCTTGAAGCCGCAGGGTGCGAAAAGATTTTTTCAGAACAGACATCCGGCAAAGACACCAAGCGCCCGAAATTTCAAGAGATGTTAGCGTTCGTCCGAGAGGGTGACATTGTTATCACAACGCATATTGACCGACTTGGACGCAATACCAGGGATATGCTGGAAACGGTTGAAATCATTATCAAGGAGAGAAAGGCATCTTATAAGGCGCTAGAACCCGCTATCGATGTTGACCTGTCTTCGCCTATGGGAATGATGATGTTTACCATGTTGGCCGCAATATCTGAAATGGTGCGTAACGATATGCTGGCCAGACAGCGCGCAGGCATTGCGCGGGCGGCGGCAGAAGGAAAATACAAAGGCAGGAAAAATCAAATTTCAAAAGAAAAACGTAACCTGATTATAAAATATAACTATGAAGGAATGGCCAAAGCCAAAATTTCAAGAGAAGTCGGCGTTTCTCGCCGGACAGTTTACAATATTTTGGAAAAAACATCCGTCAACCATCGCCATAAATAACGATGTTGGCCACAGCGAGATCCCTCATCGCCATTTTTAACGATGATCGATGACGCAGGCAAAAAAAAAGAGGCCCGCTCAAGCTATAAGCTCAAGCGGGCCTCTTCGTGTTTATGGTGGGTGAAAGGGCTGCAGCAACCCCAATCAAGAAAATCACCACAGCGTCCACCAATAGACACTGGAAAAGATATAGATTGATACAGGGAGAGGATCAAGAGCGAAGAGGGCAGGGCGCAACCAAGTGTACCAGGTTGAAATGTGGATTAAAGTCTCTTTTCGGCCCTAATAATCCGCGATCGATGTCCGGATCCGGAACCCGGGCGAACAGTGCCTGGTATAAATAGGTATCATTATGTGACTAGTTGTGTCCTCGATGCCTGCAGCCAGTTGCTATGGCCATCTCTTCAGCTGACATTTCATCGATAATATGGGTCCGATTAGATACTAACTAGATTGATAACTTGATTGCCCGCCATACTTCACGCCAATCCACATAACGTGACGCCGCCAACTGGCCACAGCAAAGATTTTCATGCCTTTGAGAAATAATTTATCAGACTGAATTTTTCTAACCCATCTGGCAGATTTTTCCCGATAGCACCAATCGTGCATAATAGACGGCAAGATATGATCATCAATAACCGGGATAGCCCATCTTGCCCACCAAGGGACAGAAGCTAGATCACTAACAAACCCCTCACTGGCCGTCACGGATAACTCTGCAGAACCATCCCACCAGGTCATTGTGACAGCTTCCAATAATTTCCACTGTTTGTTTCCCAAATACTGCAGCTTTGGTTGCCGATTTGAATACTTAATCGGAGACATATATCACCTCATTTAGAAGCATTTATTTATGATTTAAAACGGGATTAAGGCAATCATCATTACCAATTATGTTCGTGACCGCACACAAACGCGCTCTGCAGGTTTGAAGAGCCAACCGAGCCTCAATAACCCAAACAGCAACATCCTTTTGAGTTACCCCCTCAGCACTTGGCCAAGGAGGTAAATCAGGACACGTTTGCAGATTAAGGGGGATTTTCGGTTTCACTTCCACGGATTGATAAATCAATTTTTCCTCGACCGTCGTGCAGCCAAGGAGGATAAAGCAAGACATCAGCAAGAGGGCCATCTTGATTTTTTGGAACATTTCGCAACCTTTCAATCACAGCTTTAGCCTGTTTATTCCAACGCTTTTCATCCACTATTTGAGAACGCGCCAATGAAAGCGCGCGCTCATAGTTTGATTCCTGCTTTCGGAAGTTCTCAGTATTAAGCTGGTTGATTTCTGCTTGATCAGCCAGTTGACTAATTAAATCTGTTTCAGCATTGGACAGTCGCTCAAATTCGGTGAAATGGTCATTAATCACCCAAGCAGAAACGCCAGCAACAAAAAGGCCGGCTACCATCATGATTAACCGACCCCCTGAAAATAGTGAAAGAATTAAGCTCATCGCCCGATACCCCTCATTTGCGCTCGCCATTTGGAAATACGATCAACGTAAGTAATCGTCTCTCGCGAATGACGCCCCGTAATTTGAGGCAAACAGGAAATAATTTCTTGATACAAGAGAAGATTACCGCAACGCCTTTGTGCCTTAAGGATGTTACCCAATCCGGCGTTATAGCTGGCTTGCGCTAATTTATGCCGATCATCATTAGGGCGCTTTGACCGCCATTGCCGCCTCAACTTGGCCATGTAATAAGCGCCTGCATTAATCGACTGATCAGCCAGCCTTGGCGATATCAAGCCATACCCAAGCTCTTTACTGATCTGCTTCCAAGTACCAGGCATGAACTGGGCAAGACCTTCAGCCCCGACAGGCGACCGCGCATCAGGATCAAGCAAGCTCTCTTGATAAAGTTGTGCTTTCCAAGCCAAAGGATAGGGATAATCTGGCCAATGGGTTTTAACTGCAGTTACAATTTGCCTGTCATATTTATCCGGATAGGGCGATACACCCCACGATAAAGGAACCTGAAACAAGTAAACAACAGACAAAATAAAGACGGTCACGAGGTGCCGCATCGTTAAAAACCCCTCTAATATGGATTCCTCGAAACTTAAGCCCGACGAATATTGTGACCCCCGCAATAGCGGGGAACAAAACCAGCTTCAAACCGAGAAGCAGGATCGAAAGAACGGCGTATTCAGACACACCGAGCAGAGCCATAAGCTCATTCACTTTTTTTTCTCCTAAAGATTTTTCGGATTTTGTTGCACATTTCAGACCCACCGATAAAAAGCCTGAAAGAAAGAAGAACCGCACTGCCATAAAAAATAAATGGAGGAATAAAACCCTCCATCATTTCAAAAAAAGGCCCCGTACCCTGATCAATTAAACCAAGAGCTACCGCGCCCCCGGCAACGGAAAAATCAACCGCAACCTTGTCCATAAGCAACCACCACGCATAAAAAAAGCCACCCAAAGGCAGCCAGAAAATAAAAACGAAAATAGAAAATAGTATTTAAGTGATCACCTCATCCGGCACATCCGGCCAGCCCAAATTTATATCTATGTCCTGAAGAGCCGGGAGATCTTCCGCTAGGTCAATTTCCTCTTCAAGAGCGGCGTATTTCTGCCAGCCTGCAATCCCCTGTAATCCTTTGGCGTAGGCCATCGTATTGATTTGAGACGGCGTAAGGGGCGGCGTGTACTGGTTATCAGCTGTACGCCATTTCATGACAGCTTGGCCGACCGGGACACCATTGTTGATCATCTCGTTCAAAAGATCGCGTGTGCGCTCCATTTGGGTGACGGATGAACTATCGCCCTGGATTAAATAATCCTGACCATCCAAAGACCAAATAAAACTACCCCGCGCCTCGATATCACTCCGCTTATTCTTAATTTGAGACATAAGCAAAGATCGACCTGCCTCGACAGAAAGAGGCTCAACCTGATAGTCAATCGTGGCTGTTACTTCCAAGGGCTTATTTGCTTGCCCTTCAAGCTTGATCGTTTGAGGCCCTATAACCGTTTGCCACGTCTGATCTGGTTTCCCCGGATCAGTAACCGGGAAAACGTACATGGATTTCAGAGTATCAACAGGCCATGCCGTAGCGTTATCAATCCTGATATTATCATGTGTAATAATGTTGATTGGCGACCTCACCAGACGCAGCGGATTTAGTTGTTTATCGGTAACTTGATACATGGTGTTTTTCCTTATCGTGCGATCATTGTGCTCTGGCGAATTTGAACGGGGTTTGCGCCCATGAAGCCGTGATGAATTCGACACCCGATGCATTCCAGGACGTATCAGCCGTTTGCCATTTGAAACCATTACTGTCGAAATCAATTGAGTAACCGGATGAATGTGAATATTCACCTGCGGGATCGTTTAAATACCGCATCTTTGTAACCGGATTTACGCCCTCGAATTCCTGCATCCAGTTACTTTCGCCATAGGCTGCTTTTCGGCAAAACAGAAGCCGGGGTGTAAAGTCTTTTGGCTCAAACGGTCCATCAGCAGACTGATTGCCAGGATGACCATCAAAACTTGAGAACTGGGCGATTTCACGCCAGATGTAGAGGGTATAAACCCCACTTGGCAGCGATCCATTTAGGGTCACATTGTTAGCCGTTGAGCTAAACCAGCCGTTATCCGTTGCCGGGGTGGTTGCAACGTTCAAGTGGGCATATTTTCCACTTGGCAATTTTTTGTGATAGATCCGGCGATTGCCGCCCGAATGTGGCACCACCCACGCATAATCAACCGGACCACCACAGTTATGAGGCACAGTAGAAGGCACACCATTTACATGGTTGATCAGGACGATATCAAACCCGGCCTTGGGATCGGCCCGCCAAATATAGTCTTTACGAATACCCTGATAAGCGAGGTTTGAGCCGACCGTGTACCCATTTGCAATGAATCCGGTTAAGCCATCATTTTCTGTAACCTGTGAATTGGGTGTATTCGTCTCCCACGCTTTTCCCGCACCGTTCACTGTGTCCACAGCCCGCCAGTTTGTGGATGCATTGATACATTTTGAAAGGACGAGGGTTTTTATATTCTGCGGGTTCCAAGGCAGATCAGACACGTCATCGCCATTAGACCGTTGACGGATCGTAAAATAATCATCCGGATTAAGAATATCCGGGCAGGGTAAATTATTAACCGATAAAGCCAGATACCCTTCAGGGGCATTATATGCCCACTGATCTTCACTAAATCGAACCTCAACATTACCCGAGTATGTGTTAGAGCCATCCCCAGCCATAATCCGATAAAAATCAGACGCCCCAGCATTCCCGCGACCAAGCCAACCGCTTTCGTCATAAACATCAACATCACCAGTATCCGCATCAAATGCGATCCCGATTGTCTTATCACCCGCCGGATTACCCCAAGGGGCTTGCCAGAGATCAAAAGTCCCGGCAGGATTTAGTAACTGGGTGTAATAGATAGAGGTAATCTCGGGGTTTTGGTGATCGGTATAGTCCGTGGAAACAGGCAAGTGACCAGGTAATATTCCCATCCCTGCGCGGTCGTTGTTGGATCTGTACTCAAAATACCATTTTCCTTGCCTGACAATCATCGTCTCCGGCAAGACAGGGTGCCCAGAACCACCTGTAACATACGTTAGATTGCCATCCTGAAGACTGCCATGAGACGGATTTTCAACAGGGTTTAAAACAGGAAGATTGTTTGTTGGCGTATCTCTGGATTGATGCGCCGGGGTTAAGCCGGGTGAAGCAAAATGATTGCCATTTTCTGATACGTCCTTACCCAGATCAAGCGGATCAGCAAAATCAAGATGGAAGCCAGATTGCCCATAATCTCCTTGATAATTTTTAGGTACTGGATGACCGTAAGCATTCAGGTACGCGAAAGCTTCCGCACCCGGATTTAAGTCATCCGTAAAACGAAAAGCTGCAAGAGAAGCTTTGAGATTACGGTTTTGAAGCCGGGCATATCGTCCGATTTCATGAACGATTTGAGTGTTGAAGTACTGCGTTTCGTTTGAGGCGGGCCACCCCGTTTGGGCCAGATCTACTGCTTTCAGGTTGACAATCAACCCCATTCTATCAGCGGCACTTATGGCAGAACGATCCCAGAAACCATATACATGGGTCCAACTGGCAGGATCACGGTACAGATTTTCTGTTCGGATGCCTTTAGCTGAATCTCCCTCTTCTGGTGTGAATTTCAGAGAGTTGTTATTCAAACCGTAATAATAGTGAATTGAAGGCGCTCGGGTACTGCCGTTCCAAGCCGTAAAAATACCATGGCCTTGATCTACCGTGTGACGCTTTATCCAAAAGGACACCGCCCATTTATCCGGGTTTGATCCAGAACCAAACATCCGAGACAGATACTGCGCTCCATCAAATCGGCAAGAAAACTCAATCGGATCACCCGGATCGCCACAGCCGATTTTAGGGGGTTTACCTAAAAAGACAGGACCGTTCATGATGCAGCCCTCTGAGTGATATCAACATCAAATTTACCGGAAACGACCCCCAAATAAATGACATTGATTGCATTTGGTGAAGTGTCGATTTTACCGGATTTCGGGAGATATTGATCTTCCCAAAGAACACCGTGTCCGCCTGCAGCATTCATCGTTAGGTGTATCCGTAAATCACCACCCACAGGCATATTGGCCATGTTTTTGAACTTAATGGGTTTAGTGGCAGTAATTTCAAAAACATTACCCTTGGTCGGGTCTAAAACAACATCACCATTAGCTGCAACAACAGGACTAACAGGCGTGGTCCAGAAACCAGCCGTCACAACAGCAGTAACGGAAGCTTTAAGAAAATCCTGAGCAGCAACCCAAGCTTGAGTTGCAAAATTTAAAGTACCTATATAAGCACTAAGCTTTTTTGGCGTTACGATCCTGACATTATCAGTGCCCGCGTTTGTCTCTGATTGTGTGGCGATTTCTGCCTTACCTTTTTTAGTTTCACTCGCAGCAGGAACAGCAGTATTCACAATAGACAAAATTGCATTATAAAGCTGTGTCCGGTTCGCCTTATCCAAGGTAATTCCAGCCGCCTCAACAACCTTACAAACCTCCTCTTGAATACCGTTAAACCAGTCCTTATCTGGAATAGTCCCAATTATAGGAGAACCATCAGGATTAAGCCCACAATCTATAAAAAAACCCGGCGCACCCGGATCCGAGGTATCGGGAAGAACAGCAATGGCCGTTACGTGGTCAATACGTTGCATAATTAATTTTCCTCAACTTTATAAATAGCTGTCATATGAGCGGGCTTCTCGCGATCTATAAGACAAGTCAAAACCGATAAATCAGGTAATACGCACATCGGCTCACCAACAGAAGAACATCCAACTTGCCAGTGGTACGTTTGGATATCATGCACGATTACAAAAAACTGATAGCCTTGAGAACCGCAATAACCACATCCGACAGAAGACCATCCAGACATGAGAGGCTGAGGCTCAATGATCGATATATTAAACCCGACATCCCGAGCACGTTTTTTCAAGTAGGCTGGATGTAACCCCGGCTCTGCGCGCCACTTTGAAACAACCTGGTCACGCCTTTGGTGAAAGGTCTCAGCAGGACCAGAACACCCATCCGGAAGTCCAGCCTCTTCTTCGCGCGAAGCCAACATTTCAGCAGTTTTATGCGGCAATACTTCATTCAGAAGATCTACAGCCCTTGAACGCACCCGCGCATGAGAATTAACCAGAGGATCCATAACAAGTTTACTGACTTGGCTATTTTCTTCTCGCCAGGCATCCCAAAACGGTCCAGGAGGAAGATACCCCTCAAGGCCTTGCCGAATTTTGATCTTATCCGTAACGATATCAGGCATAAGAAATATCCCCTAGAGCAGGTATTTCGTATGTACCTAACTGAATATCGTCCGAAGGAGACAACAACTTATGTCGCCTCTCACCAACAGAAACAGAAATCGCTTCACGGATCCACGACAGCGAAAAATTAATACCAGGTTCACGCTTTCTCAACATCAGATCAGCCAGCTCTTTCTCAATCGCTTGCTTCACAGTGAGGTTAAGAGGAAGTAAGCCCGATATTGTGATATTTATTTTGCGACGTGGCGGCTTAAAGATGAATACATTTGCACCGGTTGTCGCGTTTGTCCGATCAAACCCACCAGTAACATAATCATAAACATCCTTAAGATCCCCGCTGTACAGAGGGCCATCATCACCTTGCGGCACACCTTCAAAATCTGCCCTCAGCTTGTCCATCATAAACAAGATAACGACTGTTCCCGGCCCCATACCTTCAGGAAAACACCAAGCTTTCGTTACACCCGGAACAGATTGCGCCCAACGAATATAATCATACTTATTACCGCCAGCTGGTGGATGTTGTATGCGTTCAACAACCCGACCGCGATAGTGCTCAAGAACCCCCGGCCGACCATCTTCCTCTCGATCAACGCCGCCCCTAATTCCATTGGGACCAGCCAAGCTTACAGAGTTGAGACCGGGAACAGGAGATACCAATCTAAGCTCAGCCCCTACAGGCAAATTTCCGAGTTCCCCAGGTTCATTTGAAATCACATCAACTTCAGAAGCTCCGGCAATAATTTCGAAGCTACCAACAACCCTATACAAACTTCCTGATTTAGATTTAAAGGTGCTTTTATCATCGATAGAAGAGCCTTCAGCCCCCGAAATAACAACGCTGCCTGAAGCCCTTAACTCACCAATTCGCGGAATACCAAAAACAGCACCCCAATCATCAAGCCCCAACCCAACAGCAAACAGCGGCATTGCTGATCGGGCCACGTAAGAAAGATGACTTTGAAGATCAAATTCAGATCTGGAAATAAGGAAGGAAACACCGGCAAGCGGTCCTTGATCTGCAACACTATCGGCCCCCTCAACCTCAGACACCAGATCCGACCTAACCCGATCATGAATAACTGAATATTCATCCCGTTTAAATCCGGTAACGCGCCCCATTTAAGAACCCTCTCTATCAACATACTTGGAAATTGGAACTTCGTAAGAAAAACGGGCTCCATTTTTAAGGACCCCGTTAACCCTTGCATTAATCTGATAAATGCTATCTTCCAGTGCGCGCCAGGTTGTGACTTCCAAGCTTAAAAAATAACCATCATCTACAAGCCCCTGTAGAGCCTCTTCACAATAAACACGCGCAAGATTAACCACATCTTCAGTTATAATTTTTCGGAACAATAACCACAGACGCGATCCCCACTTTCGGCCCGGAACGGTCGCAAAACTATCGTACCAAACGCCATGCAAAGGACTATCTTTATCTGGAAGCTCATCACCTTCATTCGCGCGTCGCCACGTAAAGAGAGAACACAAAACAAGCGTAACCATCTCTTCACTAGATCCGGGATTTCCGGAGGTAACATCTAACTCGCGATCATTAACTTGCGGGCAAATATCAAACGACTGATTATTACCAACTACGCTCACTAATAATTCAGCCATTATAAATCCCCGTGATCATGTTCTGGCGGCGAAATATCCTCATCAATACCAGGAACCACATTTCCTTTTTTCCAGACATCAACCCACCAAGCAGTCCCATCAGAAGCCCAATCTTCACCATAACCATTGAGATCCCAATGCATCCGCTTACGTGCATGGCTTTCGATATAATCAGCCTCCAGCCGGATTTTTTCGCCATCCATAAAAATTGATGATGATCCACATTTCATATCAACAATCTCAGAACGAACGACAGCCAACCTTTTGCCGTTGGATCGAGTCAATTGAATGCGATGAAGAGCATCAACAGCACTTGCGCCGGGATCATCAAGATCCGAATATTGAGCGCTATCACCAGGCAACAGAGCACCATCCTTAAGCTCAAAACGCCGATCACCACAGACAATGACAACACGGTGATCTGGATCTAACTCAAGAATTATTGCTTCAGCACCCTTTCCATCCTCATCCGCCACAACCGGATGAGATGAAAAACCAAAGGGCTGGAAAAATTCCAACCCCTCTTTTGTCTCGTTAATTCTTCCAGAGACTTGAACTTCTGTTCTAGCTAAAGAGAAATTGACAAGTCGAACCGTCCCCCTGATAGCCATATTTGACACCCTACGCCGAAGCTTTTCGACCAACCGAGGCAAACTCATATATCACCTATTTACAGGTTTAACTTCTTTCCACAATTCAACAGCATCAGAATTAAACACTGGCTTAGGATCAAAGGCAGCAACCGGCTGCAATGTTATGGTGCAATAACTGCTTTCAAGATCACGAATGAAAGACAGAGCATTAATAATTAAGTCATTGCGGATTATTCCGGTCTCCTCATCATTAATCTCAGTGACAAGATCAACCTCCCAAAGGGGACCGCCAGAAAATTGACGCCACCCAACAACATCAAACGATGATTGTTGAGCTTTTCCCGCTGCTTGAGCCACTTCCCAGCTACCTATACGCATACAGTCATCAGAATTAGCAGCGCCATCAGCAAGCATTATCTTAGGCCTATACCGCAGGATAGCCTGATCATGAATTACAGCCGACCCTTGCGCCGTTTCCTCCCCGTAGCTCGAATTTGAGCCAGGCGATTGACCGATGACGTGGAATTCAGAAAAACGGCCGGTTGTGGCGAAGGACCCACCACCCCGGATAATATTGTTTTCTCGCTGCCTTTCTGGATCAATGAACCGCTGTAACGGTCTTTGAGCGCGTCTCTTGCCAGCACGGGCAAGGCGGATATCTCCTTCCGGTGTACTGCGCGCCAAAAGCGACCGCAACCGGCACAATCTTTCGATACACTCATAAACGCTTTCACCCTTTTCTATCTCAAAATTATCTATAACCTCACCGGTCCCGGCATTAGGCCTCAAAATACCTATTCCGTAGGGAGAACAAAGCTCTTCAGCAATAGCTTCAACTGACTGCCTTCGCCATTGACCGGATGAATGAACTGCAGAACATTCAACCAAATCACCGGCCTTAGATCTGCCAGATATCGTAATTCCAGAATCTTCAGGGCTTGCTGAAGGCGAAACCACTTCGACCCAACCCGTCAAAACAACGTCACTTCCTATGCGAATAACAACGGAAACATCTGTTGGAAAAAGAGAAATCACACCTCCATTATCACTATTCGCTACTACCAAAGAAAATTTTGCGGCAATATTATTGATCCCGAAATCTATTTTCAGGCTCTTAAATCCCCTAAAAATCTGACCATTAAACTCAAGAGAAACATCATCATTAACAATGGATGCTGTAGCTGGAGACAGAAGAGAACTTAAAACCTCCGTCATCGGTCAAAAACCTCCATCGAGCTACCAGTAAGCAACATCATAGGATCAACGGAATTATTCCGACGATCAATCTCAACCGATCTATTAGCATCACCATAAAGCTCATAAGCCAGAGCCACGCTAGGCTTGGAATAAGGAACTAATATCTTGGCAACCCGCGCAAGCTTTCCTCCGCGCGCCGTAATGTTTTTAACCACCGCGGATTTCAAAACAGACATCGCACGAACACTCAAATCATCAAACGTTTCTGACTGACTGAATTGAACAGCTTTTATTCCTCTCGATAATGTCGATCTTATTTTGTTTGCGTCATCATAACTGTCAAAAGACATCCTTGCCGCCGACTGACACGCAGAGCAGAGCGCAACCTTCCGAACTAATGATACAAGGGCATTTTGGTTTGAAGCTTGTGCGCGCCTGGATGGAGCCGTTATATCAACAACAGGAAGATCCGAACCAAAATCCATTAGCGACAAGTAGCCGTCATAAGAAGATCTTGCCAAAACAGGATCAGAGGGAACGCCTATCTCAGACACAACATCAGCTATAGATTGACCAAGTAATGCTGGGCTAGATATCACTCCAATCGACGAAAGACGATTAACAAGATCTGGAAACTGGTCGGCAACGGAACCAAACGATAAACCCTCATAAACCGGCTTAGATACCGACGGCAACATTTGCTTAAGGCCAGTTGAGATATCCGCAAAGTCATCGATAATTTCAACTGAGGAAGCCTCAATATAATCAGGCAAACCCGCAACTGAAAAATTTGATGTAAAATCCTCTATGGCAAAATTAATAACCGATGCTGCAGCCGCATCCAATTGGCCACCATCAACCTGATTAGGATAAAGATCCTGCCCACTTTCCTCAAAAGAGATTGTGAACTGGGCAACGCCACCCTCATCTTCACTCTCAAATAAATCCCAATCCCTGCAGATAACAAACCAATTGCCACCGTAGCAATCGACATATTCACCAGGTCCATCTTGATCAAGCGCAGCCCGTAAAACGTCCCTGTCCCTATCGTAATCTTCACCGAGGATATAACCGACTACACCCCGCTTATGGAATTTACGCCCAAGATCCTGACCGAACGGATCATTCCGATCTGAAAATTCATTAGTTTTACCGCGCCGACCACCCGACAGCCTACGGCTTTTGACATAGAATTTGACGCCGCGAAAACTTGCGACCTGGTAACGTTCACGCCAAGACATATGAAACCTCTTATCGAGTGATCTGAGTGAGTGTTGATGAAGAAAAACTTGTGTCGTCAAAAGAAGATCTAGCCATTAAACTAGCTTTCTTCTCAGCAATAAAACTACTCTTTATTGCACCACCCTTTGCCGTCTTAAACGCTTGATCAAGTCGAGAAACGAATAATGTTGTAAATTTTCGATCTGTAAGGTTTTCAAGGGTTACGCCGAATTTTAAAGTTCTCTCGATCTTCACTGAATTTTTAACAGAGAACAATTTCTCTATAGGTAATCTTGATTTTGATGATCGAGAAAATATCCCTGAAATCTTGCCTCTTTTATCTTTAATAATGAAAGCCCCAGGAGAACCGCCTTTTTTGCCACGACGTTTTCCCCCTCTGCTTCTCGCCTCAGCCTTAGCTATTTTTTTTAGCAAAGCCTTAGGCTTCAAACCTCTTTGAACTTTACCAGAGAACGAACCTCCTTCACGCGCCGCAAGCGTTGGTATATATCGACCGGAGAAAGACCGTGACTTTAATGAACCGCCAGTTTCATGAAGCTTGAGAGACCCATGTGTTGACCCTAATACAGCGTGAGGTTTGGCTTTTGTGGCCTTCTCAACTCTAAAGCCCCCGGACCATTTCTTTCTGATCGTAAAGCTGGATTGCAAGCGATTAACAGCCACCTTTCGACCTGCAAAAGCCATATCATTAGCAGCCCCGGCCATAGCAAAAGGAAGCTGTCTCCTTTCAACATCAGTTAGCGCCGCAATGATTTCATCAAGGTTATCACCAACGCCCAGCTTGAACATTAATAACCACCTCCCGCCAAGCTCTCCCCAACATCGAGATCGATATCAAGATTAGACGCCCTTGAAACGTATGCCTTAAGACCCTTAGGAGCGTTCTCGAATTTTACGGTGACAATCCCCTCTTGCCTTGGAGATGAAGAACCAGATCTGTTCTCTTGCTCAATAACAGCTTTTTGTGTTCGCTTATCATCCGCCATAATCTCAGCTGCAGTACGTGGGGGCTGTTTACTGTGAACAAGAGAACCCCTCTCATCACTGTAATCAGGCGCATCACCTTCGCCGCCACCCCCACCACCAGAAACATTCTCAGGATCATCCTCATCACCACCAAAGCCTGGTAACAAATTTTTCATCCAATCAGGCAATGCGTTAGCAACAGCCTTAATTTTATCTCCAATCAGAGACCCTATATCAAAGCTTTCCGAGATCCAGCTAAGAAAGCCAACAGCAGAATCAATCAGAATAGTGAAAGGATTAAATTCTGTAACAATTGAAACCAACCCCTTGAAAAATCCTTTATCAAAGGCCTTCTTGACGCGATCCCATTTTTTGCCAAAATAATCTACAATATCACCCCAATTGGCAAAGACAGCCACCAAGCCAGCAATTCCAAGGGCAATCCAACCAATCGGCGTTGTCAAAAGAGCGGCCCCAAAAGCAATGACGGCCGGAATAGCTGTAGCCAGTATTGATCCAGCAAGCCCGATCATCGCAGGCACACCCGAGGCCAAGGCAGAAAGCGCAAACCTTCCCAGCGCAGGAATAGCCCTCGTAAACAGAGCAAAAGTTAATTTAGCAACAGCAGGAATAGTTGTCGTTACAAGTGTAGTCCCTAAACTCCAAAGCGAGGCAATAACAGACAAAACCGACGCAATAAGAGGGGCCATCGATACAAGCGCCATCCCTGTAAGAACAACCTTCCAACCACCAACCTTATCAACAAGCTCAGAACCATTACGCAAGAGATCCTTAAAACCCTGAAAGATTGCTTTAAAATCAATCTTTTCCAAAGCTTCTGAAATTGATTTAAACGTTTCTTGGACCTTAAGCGCAATAACATCCCGGTTGAGTACCAACCATTCACGAAAAGCAATAATCATAGGCTTAAGAATAGGTAAAAGCTTTGCGCCAACCTCGTTACTTACACCCTTGAGAGCATAAGACATATTTGTTTGCTCATCTGCAAACTCTTCAGCGGCGCGCGTTTGGTCTTCTGTCATTACGCCATATCGCAATAGCTCATCGCCTTGGCTTTTCAGGGCATCAGATCCTTGCTCAAGCAATGTAATCATCCGAATACCACGCCCGCCGAAAAGCTCAGCCGCCATAGATGTTTTGATTGCAGCGTTTTCGTTCTGCCTAAATGCATCTGCTAACTCAGGCATTACATCAACAGCATCACGAACGTCGCCATTCATATCTCGCAATGAGATACCAAGCTTTTGAAATAGACTAGCAACATTCTTGTTTTTGCCACTCGCCGCATCAGCCAGCCGCAAGTTCAATTGCCTGGTGTTTTGCTGTACTTCCTCTTGAGACAAACTAGCTCTATCAGCCCAAAAATTAAGTTGCTGAAATCCAACAACGGAAACACCTAGTTGTCGTGATAACTTCCCGGCAGCATCACCAGCCGCCACCATCCCATTTACCGACTTAGTTAGGCCAACCAGCAGCCCGGCCCCTGTCAAAAGAGACAGAGGCCCAACCGCACCGAGTAGTTGACTTTTAAGATTACCGAGACTTCCCCCCAGCCGCATCACACCAGAGCCTAGTTTTTGGAAACCAAATTGACGGCCAATGCTCGATACATTTCCTTTAAGGCTTTTAACAGCGCGCCCAATTCGACCAATCGATTTGGTTGCACCGCCCAGAACATTAAAGGCCATCGAGACAACGTAATTTTTACCAGCCATATCAAATATTTTCCAAAAAAAAAGAACTAGGGTTTATCCTGTTCTTTATAGACATCCAGTATTGATCTGAAATCTTCGACCGTTAATTTTCTGACATCATCAGGGAACCAACCAGATCGAATACTTAGTATGATGATTAGTCCAGATAAGTCTCCGGGGACTCCCCCATTTGAGTAGCAAACCATCCTCCAATCGGACGCATATTCTGAGGGTCGAGATCATCAATGTATTTACGCGGAATACCCACAACCATTTTACGAACAACATCCATAATGTGACCAATCTTTTGACGATCAGCCGGAAACCCCTCGATGTCCTTGATCCGCATTTTTTTCATCTTAAGTTCGGTGACTTTAATTTGTTCTTCGACACCATCTTTTTTTTGCGTCATCTCAAATGGCACAACGAGTTCAATAACGTTATCACTCATAGTTAAAATACCTCTGTTAGGCTACTGCCATGAAACAATGCTGTAACCGACATATCTGAAAGATCGACATCACCTGACCCCTGAAACGTGCCACCTGATAAAGTCAGAGTACGATCACGACATTCAAGAATTACAGTGACATTGCGTTTTTTTATACTGGCGACCGAAACGCCCTCATCAAGAAACGCTTTGATGGAAAGCATTGGAATAACACCTTTACTTTTTTGCCCAACAAGCCCCGGCTGTCCAACAATCGATTCATACTCGATTGAACCTTCCTGATAAGTGCCGCCATCACCAACAGCAAAAGTAATGCCATCAACATCAAGGCTGATAGCCCCGGCAAAAACTGCCATAATTTTTCTCCAAATTTTAAGAATTAAGCAGCAAGAGCCAAAAGCTCATCCCACTGTAGTGAGAACTCAACCTTCGCAGCAAAAACCATAAGGCCATTGGAAAGATCCGGAGTGTAACGCACGTTAATTCGATTTGGATCATCAACGTCGCGACTAACAATGAGACCGCGAATAAAAGCCTCTTTGTTTTCGACAAGCCCCTTAAGCATTAACTTGTCATAGTGTGCGATAAGCAAAGCTTTAATTTTACCCGGCGTAGCATAAGGCGTGCCAGGGGCAATCGGCGTTCCATCATTGACGAGTATCGCACGACGAACGATATAGTTCTGATAAATCAGGAAGCTCAATTCACGATTAATAGCCCGGACTTGAGCCGGCGTTGTCAAATCGAGAAAAGCTGTATCAGACTGCCCAAATGCGTTTTTCTGGTATGTCGTAATAGCTCTTTGGATTTGTACCGTGCCATCAGCCCCCGCCAACGTTGTTGAGATACCACCAAATAACAAAGCCTGCCGATCAGGAAAATCGAGCGCATCCTCCTTTGCCGGAGCCTCATCACCAACCAACCGCAAAGTATGCAGCGGCCGTGCTGGATGATTTTCCAATGCTTGTGAAGCCGTCGCGCAATAACGAGCAGACCGAAGGTAAGCCGGAGAAGAAACGGCACTCGCCTCAATACAACTGAGATACGGATTATTTCGATTACCGCCAAAAGATAAAAGCTCACTTGGGGTGCCTTTACGTGCAGCATAAAATAAACTCCAGAGCGCAACTTTCGGATCCCATCTGCGATCTGCCTCAATCTTGAAGGCATCGAGCGTTGCATCATCCGTCCAAGGCAAACAAATGTGATCATAGAGATCATCACCCATAGCTGAAATGACAGGAGTGACATCAGGGTTTAACAATCCGCCAGAAAAATATCCGTCATCGGTTTCAGAAATACTAATACCAGCAGGAGATCTTTCGCCTTCAAAATCCCCCCGGCGATTTATTTCAAGTCGGTAGTCATTCCCGATTAATCCGCCATGCTTATACTCAATTGTTAGCTTACCAGCAACAGCCGACGAACTAACAGGGAGATTAGACTTAGCGTTTATGGCTGCAGCAAGCCCCGTGGCGATAGTTTCATGAGTATCACCAACCGATACCGATATACGTGCGAGACGATCTAGAGATCCTCCGCCAAGATACAAAACAAACACTCCAGCGCTTGTCGCCGTACCTGCAAACGTTCTAACAATCTTTGCTTTCTGGCTACCGACAGCATCATCGACAGCGATGGCATAAACCACAGAAGATTGATTTCCAACCCGAAACTCTCGGATCATCTCAGCAAGAGAGGAACCTTGGCCAAAAAGCCCAATCGCAGCCGAACCATCGGACCCAGGCACGAGCGTAGCAACACCAGCCGCTTGAGTTCCTGTGACAAATTTCTGGCCAACAATTAATACAGGCTCGATATGTGAACCATTACCGGCTAAAGATCCGTCAACCTCGGCATAAAATCCGGGAATACGCATGTTTTTTGGAACTTTGTCAAAAGCTCCCGAGGTTATAACGCTCAAGATGCTGATCCTTTCTTTTTCTTCGCCTCATCATTTAAAATAACGAGATCCCCATGACGACCACCAGCTACGCCACCGTATTTAATTGGCGGAAGAAGCCGCAAAACAGCCGGCGATTTAAGGTCATCTTCCGAAAGATCAAAGGGGCCTTTCGGGAAGGGTTGTCCCGTCCTTGGGTTAACAACGACAAAAGGTCTCTGCTTTGTACCAGCAGAGACCTTTTTCGGGTCTTGTGTCACTTTCATTTTAAGTTTCCTTAACTTTCTATAATGACGCTACTTTCATTCCTACCTTCAGGACCAGATTTGAACGGCCCGCCTGCAGGATATTTATCACCAACGGCCGCAGGATCACCGACAGCATCAAAATGATCGATGAGATCTATTCCTATATCGACACCCTTAAGCAGAGGACCAGAGGCCCCGTAGTCATCATTTTGGCCGGGAGATACAACGAACGTTAATGCCTCTCCACACGCCTTCAAACCAGCTTCAGTGGCCACAAATTGCTTAACCTGCCAGTTATCCGGAGCAGCTGCCCATTTTCGCAACCACACACCGTCCGTTAACAAGTAAGATCTAATTTCGTTCAAGGCAGTACCGGCAAGCAAATCCCAATTATCGGCCGACGAAGCAAAAGACACCTCGATGACAAACGTAATTGATCTTTGATATTGCGGAAAATAAGCAACAGCACGCTGACCCTCTTCTTGAGGCGCATAAACAGAGACAATCCCTTTAGATAAAAGATCTTCATGTGGACTAAACGACCTAGTACGATACACCCGATCCCCAAGAACACCTGAAGCAACGATCCTCTCTGCCAAATCTTGAAGGTAGGCCTCTTTTGTGATAACAACCGGCACAATTAAATCCTTTCCAACAAAAGAACTGACCCGCCCTCACCGTCCGCATCAGTATCCCGAACGCGGTAATTTACGCCCCTAATGATTAAGACAGCACCACGCGAAAGAACCTCACCTATTAAGTTGAGATCAACAAACAATGCAGGCTCAGTGCCTGATATTTCATGGCCTTCACTTGTGATCTTATAAACTTCTCGGTGCTCTTCGAAGATACCGGGTATTCTACGTCTGCCGGAAGGCGTTTCCAAATAGATAGGGTTTACAGAAGGATTTTCACCGAAGGTATCAAGAGCAGCGCTACGAACAATCGAAGCCAAATCTGTAACCGACAAGATTACTCACCAATGGATTGAGTAGCCACAAACCAATCATCCCGGTCTTTAGCGTTTATCGCAAAACCAAGAACTAAAGCTAAAGATTTAACCGAAGGCTTACCATCACCAGTGAAATCTTCATCCGGATCAAGCTGGGTAACAGCCAGTGTGATAGCGTCCTCAAGGTCTTTACCCTTAGGAGGCTCTTTAGCAGAGAGAGTAGGCTCGGGGCCATCAAAAGAGTTATCACTTGCGACGATATATCCCTTCTCCAGAAGATCTTCCGCTTCTGCATCACCGAGAGAGACGAAGGAACCCTTAAGCACTTGCTTAGGATCCTCGACAGTACCCATGACCAGAGTGACTTGGGCTGTATATTTTTTATTTTCCGACATTAGATAAATCCTGAATAAAAAAATCGGGAAGCCGAAGCCACCCGATTTTAGATTTTTAAAAACAATTCAAAAGCTAACCAAGTATCAACGAACCAGAGTAAAGCTTGATCCATTCACACGGTAAGGAACCACGAGAGGCGCAGATTGAGACATCAACCACCGAACCGATGGATTTTCTTCTTCCCAAGATTTTGAGAAATAACGCTGAGCTTTAAATTTAGCTTTTTCGTCTTCAATCATACCATAACAGCGCGTGCCAATAATGCCGTCCTCACCGCCATCGCCCGAGACAATGAGACCGTAATCAGGAAGCAGATTAACAGTAGATCCAGTTTCAGGATCGATAAAGGAATCATTCCCCACCCAAATTTCAAAATCATCAATCTTCCCTTTGAAGGAAAACTTATGCTTACCTTGGCCTGGCAACTGGATCCCCGCCTTAAATTCAACAACGCCACGCCGAGCATCGTTTTCAATTTTCTTAACAACCTCAGGATCCTTTTTAAAGATACCCCAAGCCAAATGATCCATCACCACCACGTAAGCAGACACACCTGAAATACCAGAGATCACACGGGCGCGCTCTTCAAGCTTATCCAATGGAGAAACACCGGCTTCCCCCCAACGAAGACCACCAACCAATTGTTGTGTAAGTTGCGCATCACGGCCAAAATCAACGTGGCGTGCAGGATAGTTTTCACCAACGACCGTCACTGCGCCGTTAATAATGGCCTTAACTATCATCCACTCTTCGCGATATGTTAAGGACCTAGCTTGCTTGGAAAGATCGTTTTTAAGGTTCTTGGCCGCACGCTGTTTAGGCGTCAAAGGTTTGCCGTATTGTTCGCCCATCATGCGGGTAGCTACACGAGAAGCAGAATGAGGATGCAATTGCTTAACATAAGCAGGCGTAAAACTTTTTGTGTTGAAGCCGTCATGTTTGGAGGCTTTACCGGCTGACATTGGACTAACAAAAGGGGCCATAGTTGGCTTACTTTCATCTAGATCAAAATGAATTTCAGCCGTATCTTCGATTTGAACAAACGGTGCAAATTTATCAAGAAAGAAAGTACCTGGTACACGCAGGTCATTAACAACGCGCGAAAGCACGCGAGGGGAATACATATTCATTTTTTTTACCTGAACAGTGATAAATGAGAAAAAGAGGACTATTAATCCAGATAGACGCCATTACCGCGCATTGAGGACCGGATACCATCAGTCATAACTACATCACCGAGATCGAGACCGCTTTCAAAATATCCGCCGGTAAGCCAAATAATGACTTCCTGGTCATTACCAGCAGCGACATCATGAGCGAGTATTGCGATTTCAGAGGCGTCCCCAACAAGAGCATTTGTTGCCGGCTCAAAATTACCACTCTGATTCATAATCAACGCTCCGGCCGACCGATCAGCCGGAAAACTCATTGTGACCTTTTTATCTCGGCGCGGAATATCCCGAGAGATCAGATTTTGAGGAGTATAAGTCCCCACAGTTTCAAATTTTGTATGCACGAGGATTATCCTTTTATCGTGTAGGAAGGAAAATTAGGCGTTGAGAATAGACATCGCCAAAGAATGATCATCCGATGCAGGATCTGCAGGAGCAGAGCCGACAGCAGGCTGGTCAACGTTAGCCATTGCCTCATCAAATCCGGAGGAGACCGTTTGAGGCTGAGCCTTGCCGACGACATCAAGAGCACCGACAGCGCAAGCAACAGAAATATTCGTTTCAAAAGCCAAGTATTGAGCTAAATCACTACAGCTAGAAGCGGAGGGACTACGAATGATCGCAGCAATACGATCCCGCTCTCTCATAGCGTTATTTTCAACAGCCTTTGGAGATGTTTTTTCTTTTTTCACCTCCTCCTCTTCAGGATCCGGTTGATTTCCTTCTTCTCCCTCATCATCAGAGGCCGCAGAATTTTTATCATCCTTCTCTTGATCAGTATCCGGTTGATCTTCTTCCTGGACAGCTGCAGACAGATTGTCATCAGAAGAAGCAAGGATACTTGCAACGATACCATCTTCATCGGATTGCACAGCGGAAACCATGCCGTGACCCAATGGGTTACGGATTACTTTAGTCATAAATTTTCTCCAGTAGGGAGGTTACAATAAGTCTCTAATTACAGAGACGACGCAAACCGGGAAACCATCACAGAAAAAGGCATCACCCCGTCAATAAGACCAACTTTCAAGGCTTTATGCCCCGCATATGTTCGAGCCTCAGTTGCAAGGACATCCTTTAAAGGCATGTTTCTACCTTTGGCCACCGTAGCACCAAAGATTTTACGGATATCTTCAAGATCAGATTGAACACCAGAACGAACATCATCCGGCAAAGTCTCATAAGGATTTTTATCTACCTTATGGGATCCCGCATGGATCATTGTAATATTTAAACCACGTTCTTTAAGAGCACCACTGTGATCCGTATGAACCCAAAGTACACCAATAGATCCAAGAACACCGGTCCTATTCGTAAATACAAATCCACATGACGCCGCCAGAGCATAAGCTGCAGAACAGGCAAGTTCATTAGCAAAAGCCCATATAGGTTTTTTGGCCCGAGCAGCCCGGATTTGATCAGCCAGGTCAAAACAACCAGACACCTCACCACCAGGGCTATCTATATCAAATAAAATTCCCTTAACTTCATCATCATTCATCGCAGAACGAAGTTTGACCGACAATCCATCGTAGCCGGTCATTCCTGAATATGGGTTTATCTGGCCAAGTCTATGAACAAGCGTTCCTGTAATCGGAATATAAGCAATACCACCGGGAAGAAGTTGAAATGTTTTTCGTTGTGGCGGACGATCAAATCCGGAAGCCTTCTGTTTTAGTTCACTTGAACTTAAAACTTGACCATCATAATCAAGCTCATTGATATTGAGCCGGCTAGACAGAGCACCCAAAATAACTTGAGCACGGCCCGGCTCAATCAGCAGAGGACAACTTAACACTCTACTTGCCAAATTTGGGTAATTATTCATTCGAATTTTCCTTATCCGATGGAGCCTCAACCGACATCATCCAGCCCAGCATTTTCTCAAGATTTAAAGGAGGCAACCCGGCGTCCTTAAGCATCTGTTGTTCAATTGCCAACTGAGCTATAACAACTTCATAATCCTTACCTTGCTCAGCACATTCATCCTCTAAAGTGGACAAGCCGCTTGCAATTCTCATCGCAGCCGCCTGGGCTTCCTTAACAGGATCAATCCAGCCACGACCAGGACCACCCCAACGAGAAGAACACCAAGCCGATTTAGCCTGGTAAAAACTCTTAGCCCCTGAAGGAATACTTAAGAGACCGCGATTAATAACCTCTTCCAACCAGAGCGCGTATACTTGAGCATAAAAATACGAGGTAACAAAAACAAGTTCGCCCCGTGAATACTTCCAAGCTTCCAACAACGAAGCACGTGCTGAAGAATAGTTAGTCTTCGAATAATCTCGTGATACCTGTTCATAAGATCGACCAAGGCCTGCAGCAATCCGTCTTAAAAATGAAGCCTCAAACATTGAGAAGTTCTGATTACTTCTCGTGTTTGTTAGCAGCTTCATTTCTTCGCCCGGATAAGTTTGAAGAATTTTTGAACCTCCAAAAGTTATGTTGCGAGTTTGATGCATTTTCGCGCGCATTAAACCTTGCTGCATCAAATCCATAGGTTGATCAGATTTATCGACCATTGCGTCGTCATAAGGACTTTGAATGACAGCTGCGTGCAAAGAGTTGATGATGTTTGTCTGAGCTTCAGCACGTTCATAAATATCAAGCATTTTGCAGGATTCAATTATGGAAGCCGTGCCAGGCTCTCCCCGTGTCATTCGAGGGCGAAGCATCCTAAACCCATGAATAACATTTCTCCGGCCCCAAGGCGTAGCTCGTGGAAAGCGCGTCCACGTTTTTTCAACTTGCCCGAAATCTACATCACCAGGATGGCTTGATTGTAGATGATAAGCATTAGCCTCATAGCTTGACCCTATTTCCACACCGCCACGGATCTTATCATCATCAGCTTGGTCATCAGGATTTGACAAATGATCCGGCTCGACAAGCTCAACAGCAGTTGAAAACATACTACCACGCCCAGGCTTCCATCTAGGTAAAGCCAAAATCTCACCTGTCGAAGCCCACATACGGTAAACAGTAGAGCTAAGACCATGAAAATTTTGCTTCATAGAAGCGTCAATATAAAAGTCCGGATCCTCAGTGTAAGTCCGCCAAAGTGTTTCAATCTCCCGACCTATACGCCGAGCATCTTCCTTACTTATACCAATGACCTTGTGATCAGGCGTCGCGGTCAACCGAGGAGCACGCGGCCCGATAACATTATCTTCACCGGATTGAATAGCCCCGTTAACGAAACCATTATTCCGGATAAGGTCCCTTGTTCGCGCAACGAGAAGATCCCGATTTTCAAGGATAGAAGCATCAGGAGAAAGGTTCTCAGGGTTATAGTTAGCCAACTCGTCAGAGATTGAACTTGCCCCACGATAAGGCTCAGACGATCCCATGCTGGCCGCATACTTCATAGGCTGACCATAAAGATCAACAATCAAGGCCCGATCAGCCGTCATAAGAGACACCTCACACCAATAGGTCCACGATTAATCAGGCCAAGAGAGATCTTCAACTCTCTAATTCTCTCAACTAAATAAGGAAGGCTCGACATTTGAAATCCAACAGAGTTACCATTGAAAGACACGTTGACTTTTTTAGTTCCGGATAAAATTTCCAATCGGGCATTTTCAAGAATTTTTAATTCTGCTTGGGCAGCTGATTTATCAATAGACATATTACCTCCCCATTATCTCTTTTAACTTTTCAAGATCAGACTTACCCGATGAGGTTGGCGTAGGTTGGCCAATGGATGAAACCAGACTATTTTCATCCCAAGGCTTGGCCCAATCAGGAACATCCGACCAATTGAATTTATCCGCTTTGAGATAAATGAAGCCAAAATGAGCGTAAACATGGAGATCAAAGCTTTCATTCTTCGCACGCCCGAGCTTGTACCACCCCTTTTTCGGGTCATATCTCTCAGCAACAAGCTCAGCAAAGAAACCATCAGATAAATCATTACTGTGATGGACATAACCTGGACCAATATCCTCGCGGCATAAGTCGCCCCAAACCGAAGATTTAAGAACGTTCGTTCCAAGGATATGAATAGGAATTTCACCGCGCCCCTTAGCCTTCCGATCCTTCCTGTTGCTATCAGGATAAGACACTTTAAATCTGGCTTTTGAAGTTCCGGAACCCTTAACAAGAAGGAACTTTTTACCGAGGCCCGCCAACTTCATTTTTCGCCAGAACGTATAAGCTTTTTCTGTGACACCAGCCTTACCGCCACTATCTACACCGGATAAACGCACAGCCATTTTACGGCCAGATCCATCATCAAGCGGATATTTAGCAAGGATCATTAGCTCAACAAGAGCCTGCCAATCTTCTTCATAGCCAGCAGGATCAAGATCAATCATCTCACCATCAGCACCAACTCGGTTTGACTTATTTATATCAAATCGATCAACAAGCCACCGCTCACGATCACGCCCAAATCCAACGACTTGAACAACAAACTTATCTTTTTGAACATCAGCAAAGGCAACAAGGAAGCGCACGCCTTCAGGCACAACACCGAGCTTGTAATCTTCCGCTCTTTTTTGGAGATCGTTTTTAGACACAGATTTCTCTTCCCTTATTGCGGACGGCACATATGGACAACCCCGATCAACATTAACCGTTGTCTTAAGAGCACTCTCTTCGCCTGTACTTCTGTATGCTTCAACAGCGGCCAGATATCTCAAAACCAACTCGCGCCAAGTTTGAAAAGCCGCAGCCGTACCATTCATCCAGTAACTCGCAAATTCCGAGCGCAAAGGCTCACCCTTCAATTCACCGTCAACAGTTACATGACATCCCTCAGGCACCCATATACCGCGCATGTTCATTTCATATCGTTGGCTTTGTTGTATTTTGTATTCACAGCACGGGCATTCCATATAGACGCCATCGGCTCGTTCGTGCCGTGATCCTTTGGCGGGGTACTTAATTTCGTCCCATGTCCCTTCAAAAAATTGCTTACAGTTGGGACAAGGCCATTGCCAACGCCGACGATCACCCAAATTATACAGCATCATAATGCCGCCGTTTGTTGGCGGGGCTTGATGAGATCCCGGCTCTTTTTTCCAACGGCCATCTGTGACCACTTCACCAGGGGAACTTTCTGCTAAGCATATCCCCCGAGATCCAAGAGTTTGCGTTCTCTTAAGTCCTAAAAAAAACGCTTCCCCCTGCTTATTTATATCGCGGGGGAAGCGGTCATAGTCGGTCATCAAGACCCAGGGAATAGTTTTACCGGAAAGCCATGTATCCGTTGGCCACCCAAATAGCGCGGTCATACCGCTCTTATAATTTTTCCTTTGTGAATTATCGTTTGAAACGCCGGACAAAAGCTCATTTCGATAAGAAAAACTAGCCTTGTGCATCGGATCAATTTTCGCAGGCACAAAATCTCGCGATACTGTTTCCGATGTTTGAATGATAAGCATATCTCCAGGATCGCACGTCACGCGATATCCGATTGCATTCAAAATCAAGCCATCGGTTTTCCCCGATTGTGCTGGGCCAGCAAAAATAACGCCATCAAATTTTCTATTTGTGAGCATGTCTCCAGGCTCAACAAGATAAGGCGTAACATCGTTACTCCATCGACCAACAATACCACCACCTTTATTATCGAGGACGCGATACTTTTCAGCCGCTTCACTGATCTTAATCCGAAGAGGAGGCAGGAGCGCGAAAAGGCATTCAAGAATTATATTGGCAGGATCAGCGAAACCCGGAATAGGCTCTTTAAGAATTAGAGCCGGATTATCCAGAAATTTCCGATCCATTTAAAAATTCCAACTCTCTCAATTTATGAACCATATCAGCTTGATACTTATCAACTTGATCTTGAACTTGCGCGATGACATCCGGAGAAAGAGCACACCTCTTTTCCAGATAATCCGGCAAAGCTTGCAATTGTTCCGATAGAGAAATGAGGGTTGACTTCAAAGTCGCCTCAATTACGGAAACACGAACTAACATACCCATTTGCAATTCAGCGGCCGCGCGTTCTTTGGCAAGGTTTAAGAGGTCTTTGTATTGTTTAGGATCAAGAGAAACCCCAGCATCTTCAAAAGTATCACCAAGGAGATCTAGCCGGGCTTGGCCTATGCGGCGCTCTTTTTCTTCCGCTTCAGCTTTCTCTTCAGCATCCAGATCTTCTTTCCATTTAAGGCAGGGGGCGAGGTCGAATTTCCATTCCTTGCCATTAGTGCCTTGGGAGACAAAAGGAAAACCCTTCTTTACCCACAATTCAATCGTTGGTTTTGACACGCTGAAAACAGTCGCGATATCAGCTTTATTGTAAAAAATTTGCTTGACTTCTTCGCTCTGATCAGAAGCGTCCCCAGCCTTATTATCAGACATAGCAAGCACCTCAACAGAAACAACAATGATAACGTAAGTAGTTGAAAAATATAATAACTATCAGACTTAAACCGCGCCCTTCGCGTATCCCGTGGTATGCGTTACCCCCAGGAGGGACCCGCGTTTATTTGTGAGGAAACAGCTAGAAAGCTCACAACCTTAAGGGGGAATTAAACGCGGGTCCTAGCCAGCCCCGCCAGAGGCCAGATCTTGGGAGTTCACTAAAAGGGGGTTACATAACGTCCTCCAAACCAGACACGAAAAAACCCGCGATCCAATTAAGGACGCGGGCTCTAGATAAACTACTCAACGCTTATGTGATGTAGTCAATACTTTTTCGTAAAATAAGTCAACTCGTTTTAGAAATTAATCTTCAAATAACTGTCCAAATCATAACCCCACGGCGTCCGTTTTCTTTGTAACTTTATAATATTAAACGATAATTTGTCATTTAATTTATCGCAAAGAAAATTCAAACTGTCGTACCAAAAGGCATAAATCATGCGTGAATAAAGAATCGTTGTTTCACAATTAACTGTTTCTGTCTCGTACCCAGTGATATTTCGGTTGTTATCATATATCGGCTGTTTCTTGCCTGCAGCGTTCAACAGATATCTTTCGTGCGTGACAGCATCCGGAAGCCAATCCGGTTCGGCACCAGACTTCGCATAATCAAGGATTATAAATTTCATTGAGGAATGGAGACCGACAACTTCCTTGTGAATTATTTCAGCTACTTCCGGGATATTAAACGAGGACGGTCCGCCGGAAACCTCGCAGCCTAAAACACCTAATCTTTTTGCAGCAGATAGACCATCAGACGACACCCGTTGAACCCGATAGCCCGCCGCCCGCCGCTCCAAATCATTCAAGCCCCCCGATCCCTCAATCGCAATATGCGCCAATTGCCGCCGATAGCACCAATCCAGAACATAATTCACAGGTTTTCCGTCTAACTCATCGGCAATATAGCCCTTGCTTAGCACTTCACTCATTGATTTGACCTATAAACACATTGGCAACAATAGGGAGTAACGAGACTAAGAAAATATATATCCTCCCTAAGAAATATATAAATATAACAATTGGTTAGATATTGTTAGGGAGGAACGGGATGAATTGTTGTATAGCTTCGCATATGCGCCCGCACACAGGCGGGTATATAAACTACGCGCGCGTATACGCATGAGGAAATTAATGGGAATATGATCCCTACACTCCCACATACAGCGTAAAGTGTTGATAAAATTGATAAATCGTTAGGGAGGATAGCCCCGCAACAGGGAGGATAACTCATAAATTAGGATCCTCCCCCTCGCCGACGTGCGGCACCTCATCGGGATCCTCTTCAATGATTTTTATATCCAGATAGTAGTTTGTTGAAACTTTGGTTTTCTTGATCCCATGCTCTGTAATTCCCAAACCGAAAGCCCGTTCTAGCCAGACTTTTTGAACGTCGAGCGCCGCCCACTTTTTATACCTAGCATAGAGATCATAAGCAGACACGCGACTACCCGGAGAGGGTGCGGTGCAGTCATCCAGAAACTTACCAATTGGATCATTTTCTTTGCGATATTCTAGCGTTGCGTCAACAACAGCACTCGGCGGATCAAGTCCCTCCTTAACCCACATCGAAAACCCCTCAACCATCCAATTAAGAATGCCAGAAGCCTCATTTTTAAGCTTCATCGGAAGAAGAAGATCTTTGTCCTTATCATCAATTTGCACCAGAAATGGCACCAGATGAAAACGCCGCCAAATTCCGTGATCATTACCGCGAACTCTTGGCTTACTATTGCCAGACAGGATAATTTTATGGGATGGCATAAAATGGAAAAATGCCTTATGAAGCTGGCGCGCCTTAAGCTTTTCGCCGCCAGTTAACCCCTTCACTAAGCCCGTTGAAAATTCAACATTATTATCTGGCTCAGAGGCCCGAACAAACCTCTTGCCAGGCATATCAGCAATATCCGGCGACGCCTGCGCGCCTGTTTTGTTAGGATTTACCTGAAGGCTTTCAAACCCCAGAATAATGTCATAACTCCCCAAGATATAACCAATCGTCTCAACAAGTGTTGATTTACCGTTGGCACCACCTCCAAAAAAGAAAACAAGGCATTGCTCTGAAATATCACCCGTCAAACAATACCCAAACCATTTTTGTAGAAACCTTCTCACTTCCGGATCGGGAATAATGTCCTGCAAAAACTTTGAAAAAATCGGACAATCATCTTTCGGCCGATACTGCGCAGGCGAGACTTGAGTAATAAGATCCCCCCGAACACTTTTTTTAATCGTTACCCTTCCACGCTTTCTATCAAGGACAAGGGTGCCATTATTAACCGCCATTAAATAGGGATCAGAATTAAGATCCTTAACCTCTTTACTCAAATAAGGTTTTGCTTGATCCAGCATACCCCTAGTGCGATTAATATCCCCGGACTTAATGCCCCAAGAAGCCAGACGATCAATACGTTTCTTGAAATCCTTTGCGCCTTCAATTAGCCCTATAGAGTTAATCATCTTACCGTTATCAAATAGAGCGGCCGTCTCTCTCTTGGTTATCGTTTTTGCCACGGAATGAGCGCGGATATAAGAAAGAGCCTCCCCATTCTCGGCCGACCAATGAGTGACCGACCACCCGTGCCAGCCGGAACCTTTCACATAGATTAAGTCATCTCCAAACCGTTTCCTTAATCGCTGAGAATTGCCAAGATCAGATTGAGGGTAGAAGCACATGGATTTATCAAGCTGGTTAAAATCTCGCCCCTCACTTTGAAAATCCGGATCAGCCCCCTCAAACCGTTCCAAGATCGCTTTTTCGTTATCGTCTGACACTATCTAACCCCATAACCATCCTAATTAATCCAAAACTAAGCATTAAATTTAACCCTTACGTTAAAATCATCATTCAGCCTTTCGCCGGATGATTTAGACACACACTCATAAAATAAATTCACTTGCTGAGAAGCCCGCTCTATTCGAGAACAAGCCGTCTCAAAGTAAGTTTTATCCTTCTCAACGCCGATGAATTTCCGTCCGTTCTTCACGCAAGCGACGCCAGTGGTACCGCTTCCCATTGTGAAATCTAAAACCGTGTCTCCGGGATTTGTGTAGGTCTTAACCAGGTACTCCATCAGGGCGACGGGTTTTTGCGTTGAGTGAGCCTTCTCTTTCTGTTTATCGCTTGAGAAAAATTGAACACTTCGCGGGTATCGACTTGTTGAATTGTAATTTGTTTTTTTAATCGCCTTGCCATAACACTCAGAATTTACGGACATTCTGGAACTTGTTTTCCGTTCATGGCCATGAGTAATTTGGGGGTTATAAACAGGGAGTTTTTTGTAAAATATAAGTATATTTTCATGCGCCTTTAACGGCATTTTCTTTGCATTAAAAAAACCTGTTGCGGCACCTTTTTCCCAAATCCATTCATGCCTAAGCATCGGTAGGTTGCTAACGCCTAAAACTTTATCAAATGGGGTTTGAGCGGTGAACACATAAGCAGTGTTTCCCTTGTCGGTACCTGAAAGTGCAGCCCACATATCAGGTAATGGGATAACGCTATCCCAAGCGCATTTCGTGGTGCCGTAAGGAAGGTCCGTAATTACCGCGTCAACAGTCCCTACGCTTGGAAGGATATCTAAACAATCCCCGTGATAAAGAATGCAATCACCTATCTTCCTAATCACCCTTACACCCTCATCATGTCATTGAAATCTGTGCCTGTTTCTGATCGCACCAGGACAACCTCTAAATTCTGGCTTCTCAAAAATTCAACGGCGTTATTTAGAATTTTATCGTGTGCTTTTCGGTCTTTTTCGGCGCTGTCATTGTCTGCGCAGATATAGACTTTCTGTACTTCATTAGGGATGACCACTTGGCCCATAAGCCCCAAAGATCCAGCAACCCAAACAGGGAAGCCCGTCGCCTGCATGACAGACAATCCCGTTTCAATCCCCTCGGTGATCCCAAGTATTGGCCCTGCCTTTGCCAGACGGATCGCACCACCAACAAAGACGCCCCCCATTTTCTTATTCGGGTCAACATTCGCTTTCTTAACGCTCTTTTTTACGTTGATGATTTTAGAGCCGGGAAATGTTTCAAGTGCTTTTGCAACAAGAGGCTCTTCCTCAATAAGACCCTTACTTAGAAACGTCCGATGGATCCCGGTTAAGCGCCTGCCACCCGGCGCACTTTCATCGTGGACGAGCACGCCCGAGACCATAGCCGGAAGGACTTGCCCGCTTTCAATATGCTTTAATCTTGGATGATATTTAATGGTTGGTGGAATACCGCCAATTTTGGCAAAGTTTATGCGCCTGTTTGCCAGGTAATGTTCAACCATCGTTCCCGCAGCTGGCACCGCATCATTCCAGACAGATCGCGCCCATATAATTTTTTCGGCACGTAAAGCGGCCGCTTGACGTTCGCGTTCTTCCTTATCGACCAAATCAACAGGCGGTCGCGCGTGTAGGGGGATAATATCACCCCCGGCGCTCTCCATACCAACCTCAACTGCCAGTTGTTTGACGGCTTGCCCAAAGGTCAAGCCATAACGGGTCATCATATAATTGAAATGATCCCCGGTTTGTCGGCAGGTTTGACAGAAATAAAATCCCCGGTCATCGATGACATTAAAAGACGGACGCGTTTCATTGTGAAATGGACACAGGCCGTCAAATTCTTTGCCGCGCTTTGTTAGGGCGATATCGCGCGCGATGACATCAGACAGCGAAATGCGTTGCTTTAGCTCGTCCAAAAATCCAGACGAGTACATCACCAACGATCACGCGCCCCGTGTTTTTACAGATCTGGACGCCGCAGGTCGCCAGTTTCTTACTGTGATAACATCAGAATTTACCGATGAAACAGTCAGATAAATGGTTGGAACCAAAGCGAGAAAAAACAGGGCAATCGGGTAAATGGCTTTAAGGGAGGCTAATCCGGATTTAGGCTTTGCGCCTTCTTTTGATGGTATTGTGATTGCTTGAGCCTCATCAGGCCGAACATAATGTGTAACCGCCTGCGCAACTGTCTCAGGTACGCCCAACTCGCGCGCATATTCATGACTGACAAGCTCTATACCCTTCTTTAGATCATCTAGTTGTTGCTGAATACTTCTTTCGTTCCCGACAATGCGCGAGAGAACGTCGTCAATAAAAGGTTGCCGCCAGACAATCGCCATTCTGAGCATATGCTCACCAGAGACATTAAAGCCGCGACGCCAGTTTTGAACCGTACGCAAAGTGACACCCAATTCATCCGCAATTTCTTGCGCTGTTCCCGTCTTTATCCACTCAAACATCGCCAATCTGGCATCTTGCGAAAGACTTTTCATACTAGCCGACATATCCCTGCCCCGTACATTTTGCTATAAAAATCACACAATCAGTGATAAACCCCTAGTTAAGAATTTACCGAATACGACAATATCTTCTCATAATTCACCGATTAAGTGATTATTTGAGTGAAATTAACGTAAACGGTGAATTATTGCAACTGTCATTAATGGTTAGGAAGGTATGGACTTTATGGACGAAGAAGAGGATTATCCCAAAATGACGAATAAAATCAAAAACGCCCGCAAGGAAAAGAACCTTACTCAGGCGGAATTAGCTAAAAAAATAGGGACAACAGCACAGACAGTCTCCCGGCTTGAAAAAGGGGACTTAAAGCTGACCGTATCTAGGGTTCAAGACATCGCCGAAGCCTTGGGTTGTGATCCGTCTGACCTTCTATTTGCCACTAAAAAAGGCAATGATATTGATGCTAAGTTACTGGAGACTTTTCGCGATATGAACTCAGAGCAAAAAGTGACAATGTTGCACTTTCTCCAGTCATTATCCCTCGACAAAGAATAATTCAAATTCACATTTGACGTGAAAAATTTGCCTAAATGGGCAAAGGCCCTGCAAAAAGTAACATTACTTGATAGGTAATATTCATTTTTCTTAAAGAAAATATTCACTGAAATAGCGAAAAATTCACCAATTCAGTATAAAACAGATTGACACCTACCCGTAATTTCGGCGATGTTTGTCCCAACGCAGAGAATTAAACAGCTTTTTTTTCTCACCAAAATGGACAAAATCAAATGCCACACGCCCAGACAATTACGGCGACGGGAAAGCTCGTCAACTTACTTAATCCGAGCAAGAAAAGCATCAATTTTAAAGTTGCCGCGTCTTGTCTGGCCAAAGTAAACAGGTTTTCAGGCCATACGACACAACCCTATTCCGTAGCAGAGCATTCTTGTCGATTAGCGGGTTTAGTCTCCAGACACTTAAGGCCCTACGCTCTCTTGCATGATTTCCACGAGGCATACACCACAGATATCCCGCAACCGATGCAAGAAGCCATCATTGCCGAGTTGAAAAAATTGGGGATCCACCAAGATCCGGTTAAAAAAATCAAACACAACCTCGATAAGGCGATCCATGCGGCTGCTGGCTTAAAATGGCCCCTTTCGGAAGAAGATCAATCATCCCTAAAAATCGCCGAAGAATTCCTGCTTGCTTGGGAATTTAGAGACCTGTTCGATGGCTGTGTTGAAATGCCGGACGAGTTAAAGGCATATCGAATTTCATCCAACAGGCTATCCCCGTGGGACTGGTCAACGGCCGCAGATAAATTTTACCAAATGGTATTTAAAGAAATCATCGAAAAGAAGCCCGTGAAATCCCGCGAAAAACATATGATGGAAAAATTATCATCATCCGGCGCGCTCATTTCTGATTTTAATATCTAGGATCGATTAAATGGCAGGCTCAGTTAATAAAGTTATTCTGGTTGGCAACCTTGGCCGCGATCCAGAGATCCGGACGATGCAATCAGGCCAACGTGTGGCGAACCTCAATATTGCCACATCCGAAAGCTGGAAAGATAAGCAATCTGGAGAGCGTCGGGATAAAACCGAATGGCACCGTGTTGTTATTTTTAACGACCATCTCGTTGATGTTGCTGAAAAATTCCTTCGTAAAGGCTCGAAAGCCTATCTCGAAGGTCAATTGCAAACCCGAAAATGGACAGATAATTCAGGCACGGAAAAATTCACAACAGAAATCGTCCTGCAAAAGTTCAAAGGCGAGTTAACCATGCTTGATGGCAGGCGAGACAATGAGAACGGAACAGAGCAAAGAGGCGGCAATCAAGGCGGGGATGGATATGGTGGAGGCTTTAGCGGGTCGTCATCATCTGGATCATCCGGCGGGTTGCCGAAAGACGACGGCCTTGAAGACGAAATACCCTTTTGACGAACACCTCCAACCCGCTAGGGGCAGCTAATTAATGATTACAATAATGGAAATCATGAGCCACCACAAAAGGCGCATAGATAAAGCATCGACCGATGCTGCTGTGGCACTTATTGCCGCCGGGATTGAGCCAGGCGCATATCTCCGAACAGACGGCGACTATATCTTCAGGGTAACATCCGTCAGTCACAGGGACGGATTTATTCAGCCTAAAGGCGTTCATATGCCAAAAGGAATGAACAGATTTGGGCCGGATGTCTATCCAATTATCGGGTGGGAAGATGCGGAAATTTTGAGCGAAAGCGACATCGCCCACCTAATGCACATCAATCCGCCCTACTAAAAGAAACCCAGACAAACAAGGCCAAAACCCACAAATACGGGAAAGCCTTTTATTACAGATACAATATGTGGTAGCAAAATAGGTTAACAAATCGATTTGCAAATACACATGTTTTCGATTCGTTCCCGCCCCCAAGTTTTCGCAGAGTGTAAGGGCGGTGTTATTTTTAAATATCTTAAGGGAGGCAGCACAACGAAAATGAGATCCAAAAAAGCAAAAACCCCGAAGCGCTAACTTCGAGGTGACTGCGGAGATAAGCTAAAAGCAAACCCAAATACAAGAATTAGCTTTTAACCTATCTCCATAAAATTCAGGTGTCAAGTTTAATGCGATTTTTCGCAAAGGATTTTTGCGCTCTGATTTTAGGATCTTCTTCAGCTGAATATAAACAATGGAACCAGGCACCCATAGCCCCCATTACGACGGGTTTATCCCTAAGGGCAATTTTCACTCAGCCGCACAGCCAAAAAAATATAGATGCCTAACACTACTTGAACGCTATGGGCATATTCTCAATATATCGACCCAACATGTCGCCCACTTAAAGTACCTGGTACTTTGGACCAAACCGCATGATTGGGACGATGACGCGCCCCTAGGCCCGATTGTTTACGCAAGCGTTATATACATGTCCAACGAACTGCAGATTTCAGAAGATGGAATTCGGCGCAGAGAACGCGCACTGGAAGAAAAAGGCCTCATTACAGTAACACGCACTAACGAACGCCGCAGATTTGGCGAGAGGGATAGTCGCGGCCGTCACTTGATCCGAGCGTTCGGCGTGGATCTTAACCCCCTTCTAGGGATGCTTGAGGACTTAGAAAAAATAGGCCAAGACAAAGAAGATGATCGGGAGGCATGGAAGCACCTAAGGACACAACTAAGCGGTGCTAAAGCAGCGATCACAAAGAAACTCAAAGAGGCCCATAAACTTGGACTAAGCCCAACGACCATTTCAAATTGCTGGAATGCTTATCACAGAATTCCAAAAACAACAGGCACAACCCCTCCAGAAATCATCGCGGACCTATTGCAAAATACACAACTTATTCAGAGCGAAGTTGATGGCCTTTTTCAAGAACAACCCGTGGGAAGTCTGGACGCATCAAGAGCGCAGTCTGGACGCTATACTAATTACAAAAACAACACCCCCATTCTTTCAGAAAGTAATGCTGATAAGGGACTAATGACAGCCCCTGACGGGGCAGATCAGGACGGTCACATGTTCGCTCATCGCTCACACCGTCCAAAGGGCTTGGCAAAAAAGCCTATGTTTGGATCTGAAGCCGTGCAAAGCGAAAAACAACCAGATTGCCCAAAAAAATCAGAGGGAACAGGGATTGATAATATTTCCCTAGAACTATTGGAGCTTCAAGCAACCGAAGATCTGATCATGGAAATAAAACATCCGATGCAGCCCGATCTAATCCGTGGCGATGAGACAGGTTGGACGTGGGAAAAAGTCCGGATTGCGGCTTCACAGCTGGCCCAGAGAATGGCGATTTATCCGCGAACCATAAAATACAGTGCCACGACGCTCACAGCCAACGAGATCGCGGTTTGCATATTAATCATCGATAAAAAAATCGACATTGGCGAGACCATCAGCGATGTGAATGCTTACCTCAAAGGCATGGCCGACAGGTCAAGAACCGGGGATCTTCATTTGGACCGTACAATATTCAGATTATCAAAGAGATCTTAGGAAATAGGATTTGCTTGTCCCGTCCCATAAATATATTATTAATGTAAATAATGGGACAAAAGAAAGATGCGAAAATGAAGATCGGGTACATAAGATATTCAAACGAAAAGCAACGCGCGGAACAGCTAAACCTTCTAAAAGAGGCTGGCTGCAACAGGATCTTTGAGGAAAATGTCAAAGCGACATCCCTTGTAAAACCGGAACTCGCAAAAGCCTATTACAAGATTAGTACAGGCGATAAGCTTATCGTTGCCAGCTTGGATCGATTAGGGAGCCGGATCGCTGACTTCATTGATATCGTCAAATGGCTCGATAACAAAGGAGGCACCTTGATATCCATCAAGGATGATATATCCGGGAAATCCTTTTTAAGACACACCCTCGCCCTGTTCCGAATGGAAGAGGCGATCAAGACAGAAAAAAACATGATCCGGCTTGAGGTGAAGCTTGAAAGCGCAGGTCGGCCAAAGGTGAACAGTGACGACGCTATCAACGCAGCCGTCGCCATGATTGGCATGCCAGGTAAAAACGGTAAGACGATGAGTATTCGTGATGTTGCCAAGCAAACAGGATTAAGTAAAAGCAGCCTCGGACGCTATAAGGCACAACTTATTAGTGTATAGTTTTTGCATGCCATTGTATTCAATAAGAAAATTAACCATATCTTAAAATATAAATAAACTTTTTGGTTGTTTTTTATGTCACAAAAAATGTATAAATATTCGAATTTGTTAAGTGATTAAACTCACAATAACAATACGTCGGCATCGGCCTTCGATCTCATAATAAATGTTTTTAACAAAACCTAGCTCGCAACTGGGATGATATCGATTGGATAAATGTGTGACGTACCAAACGAAAAAGTGTGCCTTAAATTCTGCGGTTGGCTTTAAAATTATGATCATTAGAGTTTTAAAAGGGTACAGCCAACAATACCTTGCGGACAAAATCAGGGTTGATCCACGGAACATTGAAAAATATGAGGCCGGAAAAGTTGATTTAGAGATCCACACCCTCGCAAAAATTGCCAAAGTTCTTAATATTGATATATCATTTTTTATTGATGACCTCACAGCCATCAACAGGAAAAACCTAGTTAAGATGTTGATGATATCAAGTGAAGAGAACGGGCATGAAAAGGCCGATTATTACAAAGCCTCTATGACACCGACAATATGCCCGGCCCCAATTAAATCACCCAAAACTCCTAACGCTTCTTCCTTGGCATGAAAAAAGGTCGCCTTATCTTCGCATGATGTCCAACTGGGGATCATCATGCCAGGTAAAGGTGATACATCCCCCGAATAATAATCCAACTCATTAATTAAATGCTGAGTTACTTCATGAAATTTGGTTTTCACAATAACAAACATTAGTCACTTCATTTACAGCTAGAGTAAAATTATTAAAATAGATCCAGTAAAAAAAACCACACGGATAGCAGAATGCCAGCTTATAATGATAAAAATCCCTCGAATAAAGAACTTTGGGAAGCAGCACAGGATCTATCAAATGGTAATCCCACAAAAACCAATAAACTCATAGATTTATCAGAAAACTTAAAAACAACCACCCAGTGGGACCCTGATATTAAAATGATATCCAACCCAATACTAAAAAAATCTCTTAACTGGTACAATGCAGAAAGAATAAGGTCACCAAATAGCAACAGGAAAACAATGCTAGAGAACGTAAATCAAATTATCAATAACATCTGTTTTCTCGATGTCATAGATCAAGGTAATGACTTCAAATATTGCAAAGGAAATGAGGGCACAGGAAAAGAAAATACTGGACTGCTTCTATCTAATATTTGGACACCACTACAGACATTTATCATGATCAGCAGTAGAGCCATTGTAATAAAAAATAAGCCCCTCTATTCAATCCACGCCCCGATAGATCTAGTTAATTTACCAAGGCAAGAGAGGTTAGCCGTTCCCCTTTCAAATAATGGAGACGTGACAAGATTAATGATAACAATGACATCGCAAAACAAAGACACAGCACACTAACGCCTCAACACATCCGCAAAAAAAATTATGACCAATCAAATTCACGAGACCTTTCCACCAGCAAAATTGCACTTGAAAAACTTGTGACACCAAATTTTTCAGCAATCCTCTTTTCTTTAGCTCGTAAGGTTTGGACGCTAATATTCAACATTAAAGCTTTCTCTTTTTGGGATAAACTTGGATCGTTCACCTGAAGCCTCACAACGTCCTTTTCACTACTAGACAATCCTGAAAATTCCCGACTATATGGCTTAAGATCTATATGTTCATTAAGCCAAACATCCATTTTCCGTGTGAGTGCAATGTATGGCAGGGAGACATCAACAGGATTATCTATTATCTTATCAAACGCAAAAAACGAAAATGAATTTAATCCTGGCTGACCTGACAGCACACACAAAAAATCTGAAACCCCGCAAGATTTCCAGAAATTTAACGAGACCTGTTCGAAATCATAAGAGCTGAATAGCGGACTATCCAAAGCCTGCTTAAATGAAAATACAGGCCAGATCCTACTTCTAAACGCCCAAGCGCCGGGACAGACCATATCGATATCAGAGCCGTAATAACGAGACATCACCCCAGAAGGCATCTTGTCATAGGTGTAAACAAAATCAGTTTCTTGTTTCTGCCAATAAAATCTCAAACCCTGCATTGAAGAAAAGTGTATAAAATCAGCAAGATCTTTAAACGAGCTAACCTGTTTAAGCGTAAGCATCTACATCCTTATGTACATAATAATTCAGCCTTAGCTTAATTGAGCATAATTAGGGTATTTTTCAAAGGGCCAATACTCGCGTTTACCGAAAACCACAGGACTACCCCCAGTAAGAGTAAACCCTCTTTTCCTCCAAAAGCTCATCAACCTCTCATCAGAGACTTCGCCTATAATCCTTTTAAATTTCATAGACGAAGAGTAAGCTTCAACAAAAGAGGTTATAGACAATAGCGTCTTAACACGATCTTTACCGGGCATGTTAGGAAGTATCGCCAGTCGCCCCCAATGTATTGTATCACTTTGGATACATCTCAACCTCATACATGCAACAGGATCCTCCCCAGACAAGGCTAGGATATGGGTAACCATTTCTAAGTCGTTATCGTCAAATTCTTCATGATAAGGCTCTGTGCCTAAAAAAGCGCTTGATCTGACTTGTTGGCACTGAAGCCACTGATTAACTGTTTTAACAACGACAATTTCAATATCACTCATAATACCGCCACAGAATGTTAAAGTTGAATAACTACTATAGGTTATTCCCCGATAAATAGCATGTTATACCTTTGTTTTGACACAAAAATTATCCCCCAAAAAAAAGACCTATGTACTTGTTTTTACATAGGTCTAACATAAATATATTCAATAACTTTCGGCCCTAACTAGCAGGAGGATCGCTACCAGGTTCAACATAGTCGACAGGCGTATCTTAAGTCTCTACCCAACGTTTAGACCATATCCAAACACGACGACAAACATAATAACACCCCCTACTGAGATTTGTTCTTGCGGTAAATATCGGAATATTCAGGAAGCGCCAGCCCCATCGCGCGCAAGCCATCCCAGTACAATTGTTTAGGAAATACCCCGCGTCGCTTTGCCTCTTCTACAACCATTTCATGGGCCTTGGCCGGGAAGTTGGTTAAAGAAATGGTCTTTTTGATTTGAAATTCACCCAAAGGATCCGCCGTAGCAGAAGGCGCATTGTCGAGATCCGTTTTTACGTTCTTATCAAGATTGTCGAAATTGGCTTTCATGGCAGCAGCCCTTTCATTTGTAGTTCACCGATTAATGGTTTGATCGGCGTTAGTTTTGATTGAACGGCCTTTGCCGAGTTCATCAAGGTGATATCAGGGAAAGAGCTTCTGTGCGGCACAAGGTAATCCGCCACGACCGCCGCCTTTGATACGAGGTGTTCTTTTATCTGACGACCAAGTGCGGCTTGTGATGTTACGCCATTGATCACAATGATCGGCTTGGCCTTGGTATCAGCGCCACAGACGGCGTTATACATACCCAACGCCTCAATAATATCATCCTCGGACGTTTTAGACGGGATCACGACCGTATCAGAGAGCGACACGACCGCTTTTGTCATATCAGTAAGCGCCCCGGATGTATCAACCAGGACAACATCAAAATCGACCTGCGCGCTCTTGATTGCAGGCGCGACCTCAAACGATGTCTTAATCTGCTTTGCGGTGATGTTTGGAAATATTTGCTTTTGTGACCACCGAAAGGACGCAGGCTTAGGATCGCAATCAAGGATACAAACAGACTTGCCCTGCAGCGTATAATAAATTGCGAGAGACACATTAAAGACCGTTTTGCCCGCCCCGCCCTTTGTCGTCACAAATGATATAATTTTAGCCATGATTTCCCTTTCACACGAATCATAGTAAATTGTTTATAGTAAACTATTTATAGCTTATAGCTTATAGCTTATGTGTTGGCAATGCGCGTTGCACTACGCCGCCATTTTCCAATCATCATAATACTTGTATTCCGGCATATTCACACGGACAACAGCCCTTGCAAGCGGCGGCGGCACGGAATTGCCACACATCCGGACTTGCGCTTGTTTGGACAGTTTTCGGCCATTACTTAATATCATCTCGATAATATAATTTCTCGGAAAACCTTGCGCAGAATACAATTCTCGCGGGGAAAGCATCCGCATACAGATATCAGTAATCTGATAAAGTGATCCCCTGACCAAAACCAGCCCTAGCCTTGGTTTTGATGTGATCGTATGCGCAGGATCATTTGCACTTTGCGCAACACCACCACCGGAATAATAGATCGTTAAAAAAGCCCGAACCTCAGCGACATGATTGCCGCCTGCGCAAATAGTGGGGCAAGGTTCTCGGACATCACGACACCCCACACCCTCTGCAGCCCCCTTCATATTAACTAGGGTTGCCGTAACGATCTGTTGTTGCGTTCCTGCAGTGGTGATCGTGGACAACGGTTGGTTTGCGGATCGACCAATAACCCCTGTATTGTGTTGAGCTAAAAACGCATGGACAAGTGCCGCTTTACCCTCGCCGCCGCCCGGAATAGTACCAACCGGAACATTAGTGGCTGTTTCAAGACTGTTACCAGGTTGACGGGATAGCTGCGCCGTAACAAGAATGTGTTCGTTCTTGGTACAGATTGTTTTTGTTGGCTCTCGCAATGAATGCCCAGTATTATGTCCGCCGCCCGTCTGACAAATTTTATTAATATGACCCGCTTGCAGACTCTCACCCGTCGGCACGATAAATGGATCAGGGTCATCAAATATAAACTTCTGCATACCCTTAGCGATGCGCTTCAAGGTGTTTTCGGCAAGCGGCTTTTTCCGGTCAAAAATTGAAGGGCAGGGAATTGACCAATCAATTTCATTAGCGATAGCCTTAAGAGGCTCTTGATTATTATCATTACCATGAGAAGCAGCCGGCCAAACTATGGGCTGGTTATCGTTCCGGGCAACAAGGATAAACCGTTTCCTTATTGTCGCTGCACCGTGAGACGAAGCGCGCTCTTCCTGCCATTCTACAGCGTAACCTTTAGCCCGGAGACTTTTAATAAAGGTCCGAAAAGTCTTCCCTTTACGTTTCTTACACGCCCTTAATTCCTGATGAGAATAAGGAATATATTGACCATAACGTTTTTTTGCAACAAGCGGCCCCCAGTCTTGAAACTCTTCCACGTTTTCCAATATGATTATGCGGGGGTTTACCGTTCCGGCCCATTTCAATGTTACCCAAGCAAGACCGCGAATATTTTTATTAACGGGCTTACCGCCCCGAGCCTTAGAATGGTGCTTACAATCCGGCGACAACCAGACGAGACCAACAGGCCGACCTGCGCAGACATCTACCGGATCAATGTCGTGAACACTCTCGCAATAATGCTTTGTCTCAGGATGATTTTTTTCATGAAGCTCTATAGCCTCCTGATCGTGATTAATGGCTATATCTATTTTCTTACCATTAAGGGCCTGAAGGATACCCAACGAAGCGCCACCGCCCCCGGCAAAATTATCAACAATAATCTCTTTGGGGTCAAAATAAAGTGGCAAGGATTGTTGGTAGGGCGGATCACATTCCGTTGTAAGTGCGGCTTTTGATTGCATCGTTGTTCCCTTTCACATGAACAATAAAATAGTAAACTATTTATAGTATATAGTCTGTCTCTTATACACATCTCCGAGCCCACGAGACCAGAGAGGAT
>OJIJ01000015.1_pt1 | contig 53967 bp, 55 predicted proteins | sample 1595891 | NCBI WGS metagenome assembly OJIJ01 (sample SAMN05416853, study PRJEB24817) | seawater metagenome | isolation source: Sea water | place: Canada:Atlantic | collected 2013-11 | reverse complement strand
AAAATAACTCCTTAACTAACGGCTTTTACTGTCCTAATGAGCGGAACCGCTTCAAATAGTGACAGGGTCGCGTCAGTTGCTAGGCCCTTTACGTCAATCAGGTTGTCGTACTCATTTCTAAATAACTTAAGGTCTACGGTGAGTGCATTATTAAAAAACAAACCATGGTAGCCTGCTTCGAGTGAGTCTACTGTTTCAGGGTCAAGCCCAGCTTTGGTTCGTAATAAAGGTTGATTCAATACCAGCCCCGGTATGCTAATAGACTCTATTGACGCATCGGCATTTAAATTATTTTCAACTAAGACTGGAGCTCTAATGGAATGAGAGGCAGAAAACCTAATACTTTGTGAAGGCGTTAGCAGGTAGTTTACTGCCAACCGTGGTGACAGATCATCACCTGATAATTGAGAATGCTCCCAAAGTGCGCCCATGTTGATAATTAAATTATGTTCGGGGCGCCACTCAACATTACTAAAGATGCGCTGAATAGAATTATCAAGTTTCTGTGTAGAGTTTTGTAAAAGAGGTAAATAGACACGATCGATTCTACTGCCAAGGCCCCAAGAAACGCGAACTTGATCATTAAAATGAAATTGATGCTCAAATTCCATATCATATCGATCAAAGTACTCGGTGAAGTCGAGACGACTAACGGAGCTCCCCATAAAGCCTAAACCTATATTGTTGGCATCAAAGAAAGTTGTAAATTTGTCTTTGTGTAGGTGTCTGGTATAGGAAGCTTGAGTAATAAACAGTTGATCATCAGGTGTTGAATGTTCCCATTTAGCATGAATTGAATGCTGCGAGTCATCAGTGTTTCTAGGTGGGTCAAAAGGATCTAATAAAGTGCCAGGTGTATGTGTTTCCCTTAAGGTATTGATGATACCGAAATTCAATTGCAAGCTATCGAGATGAGTAATTTGGTAATCCAATCGCCCGGTCAGCGAGTCATGACGGCTATCGTCATCATTATTGGCGTAGCCGTTATCATCAATGTGTGAAGCGGAGAGTCTAACGTCGATATCTCCAAAGGAATGGCTACCAGTTAGGAGCGTGCGTTGATAGCCCCTTTCACCGAGCGTGCTTTTAACTTGAAAATCATTTGTTTGCACCGCATGTGATGTGGTGATATTGATGACTGCTTGGAATGCATTCGAACCAAAGGAGGAGCCGTTCGGACCACGGATAACTTCAATTCTTTCAATATCTTCCATCATGATAGGAAGATTTGACCAGTCAACACCACCAAAAAGGGGACTATAAACAGAGCGCCCATCAATTAATACTTGAACGCCTTGGGGGAATTCACCACTAAGCCCCTGATAAGCAACAACAGGTTCATTGCCACGAAAGTGAGCAACATGAAAGCCGGGTACTAATCTAAATAATTCGGGAATGGCTTTTGCCCCCGATAGTTTGATCAGTTGACGGTCAATGATGGTGATCGTTGCCGGTGCTTCGGTTTGTGGTTGTGCTAACCGAGTGGCAGATAAGACAATAGGAATCTCGGTATTAAAAAAAGATAAATCGTTTATCTCATTTGCAACGGCAAAAGGTGTGATGAAGGCAATATAAAAAGCGAATAAGAGATTTTTTCTAGCAAAAAGGGGGCTTTTAACTATCTTCATTAGGCAACTATTTTTTTATGTAATTTTTAAAAAAATTTTAGCATAAGTCGATGGCCTTAAGGACATAACTCAAAATTATTAGCTACGTCGTAAAGGTATGATAGTCTTCTGTGCCAATTTTTGTTTTAAAGAGAGTAAATGACTTACCCAACCATTGAAGATTTTGTTGGAAACACGCCGCTCGTCAGGTTACAGCGGATGGACTCAACAACAAATACTATTTTGTTGAAGCTTGAGGGTAATAACCCAGCGGGCTCTGTTAAAGATAGGCCTGCCATTAACATGATTCAACAAGCGGAGTTACGTGGTGATATTAAGCCTGGAGACCGTTTGATTGAAGCGACTAGCGGAAACACAGGCATCGCTTTGGCAATGGCTGCGGCTATTAAAGGCTACAAAATGACACTCATCATGCCAGATAACATGAGTGCAGAACGGCGTGCATCAATGAAGGCTTACGGGGCCGATATTGTTTTAACACCGGCCGCTGGCAGTATGGAGGCGGCGATCGATCTAGCAAGGCAGATGGAGCAGCAGGGCAAAGGCACGATTTTGGATCAATTTGCTAACCCAGATAACCCTTTATCGCACTATAACGGCACGGGACCTGAAATTTGGCGCGACACGTCAGGAGAGGTAACCCACTTTATTAGTTCAATGGGGACGACCGGAACGATTATGGGTACCTCAATGTACTTAAAAGAAAAAAATAATGATATTCAGGTGATTGGTGTTCAGCCGGAAGGTGATTCTAAAATTCCAGGAATCCGCCGTTGGCCTGAAGAGTATTTGCCAAAAATTTATGATCGTTCACGTGTTGACGACATTCTTGAAGTTAATCAGCAGCAAGCCGAACAGACAATGCGAGCCTTAGCGCAGCGAGAAGGCATTTTTTGTGGTGTCTCGTCTGGTGGGGCCACTCATGTTGCTTTAGAGCTTTCAAAGCGTTTAAGCCATGCAACAATTGTTGTTGTTATTTGTGACAGAGGTGACCGGTATATTTCGACAGGAGTTTTTCCGGATTAAATTTTGTTTAACGTTTAAAATGTAATGCTTATTTAACATAGAAAGATGGTTTTAAAAGCAACATGGCTAGACGTAGAAATAGAAGAAAGAACTTACCGCCTGAAACGGCAACAGCAACAATAGAATCGTTAGCCCACGATGGTCGCGGTGTGGCACATGTAGATGATAAGGCGGTTTTTATCGCAGGTGCGCTACCAGGCGAAGACGTTGTTTTTGAATACAGTAAAAAGAAAAAAGATTTTGCCGAAGGCCGTGTTACTGAGGTGTTAAAAGCATCTGACGACCGTGTTGAGCCGGGCTGCCAGCATTACAGTATTTGTGGTGGCTGTAGTTTTCAACACCTTGATCCTGAGAAACAAATTCTTGCCAAGCAAGGCATTTTGCTCGATCAGTTTAAAAGCATAGCTAAACTCGAAGATGTTGAGTTATGGCCTGCGTTAACAGGGCCTTTTTGGGGTTATCGTCACCGGGCGCGTTTAGGCGTGAAAGATGTCGTAAAAAAAGGCCGAGTGCTGGTAGGGTTTAGAGAAAAAGCCAGCCCTTTTTTGGCTGAAATTGAAAAATGTGAGGTGTTACATCCCTCAGTTGGGCAACGCCTAATGGATTTGTCATCGTTGATTGGCAACTTATCGATTAAAGATAAAATTCCGCAGATCGAAGTGTCTATTTGCGATAGCCGAACAGCATTAGTTTTTAGAATTCTCGAGTCGTTAAGTGAAGAGGATATAGCGGTATTAAAACGTTTTGAAGTGTCTGCTGATGTAGATATTTATACCCAATCCAAAGGCCCAGATACCATTGTCCCATTAAGCGGTGAAAAAGCACCGCTCAGTTACCAATTGCCGAATAATGTAAGTTTGTTCTTTGGCCCTAGCGACTTTGTTCAAGTTAATGTTGATATTAATCGCTCTATGATTAATAGAGCGCTAGAAACACTGGCGTTAAATGAAAATGATAACGTGCTTGATCTATTTTGTGGTTTAGGAAACTTTACGCTACCAATGGCTCGTGTGGCAGGTCATGTAACCGGTGTTGAAGGCAGTGATGAGCTGATTATACGGGCAAAACAAAATGCCGATAAGAATGGCTTGGACAACGTGGATTTTTATACCGCTAATTTAATGGAAGCTGTCGCTGAGGAACCTTGGACGAAGAAAAAATACAATAAAGTATTAATTGACCCACCTCGTTTAGGCGCAAAAGAAATCCTACCTTATTTGCCAAAGTGGGGCGCTGAACAGGTGCTTTATGTGTCTTGTAACCCATCTACGCTTGCACGTGATTCGGCTATTTTAGTGAATGAATTAGGCTATACATTAAAAAAGGCCGGTGTCATGGATATGTTTCCGCATACCTCGCATGTCGAATCGATTGCGTTATTTGAAAAATAAATGAATCGCCCTAAACTGAACATAATAATCAGTATTAGCGATCAGTTATTAGCGTTATATAACAGTGACCGATTGATTAAGTCCTATCCGGTATGCACCGCAAAAAATGGTGCCGGTGAACTGTTTGGCAGTGAGTGTACCCCACGAGGGAAACATATCATTCGCGCAAAAATAGGTGCTGGTCAGTTGTCAGGCAGTGTGTTTGTAGGTCGCCGTTTTACAGGTGAAATTTACCAACATGGCTTTGCAAAAAGCCAGACGAATAGAGACTGGATATTGACTAGAATTTTGTGGCTGTCTGGTTTAGAAAAAGGCAAAAATCGTTTAGGTCAGGTTGATACGATGCGGCGTTATATTTATATTCATGGTGCACCTGATGAACTGGTGACCTCTACACCCTCGTCACATGGATGTATTCGAATGTTAAATACAGATGTTATTGAGCTTTTTGATCGGGTATCGGTTGGGTCTAGTGTGTTAATTAATGAATAGTTTATTGAGAAACAAACTCAGTAAAAAAGACAGCTTCTACGCCTTCTTTTTTAGCGTATTTTTTTAGTGTGGTGTTTAGAACTTGCACTGCTCGGTTTTGTAATTCTATTTTATCGCTGCCGCTGGAAATATTTTCCACATAATTATTGCTTAGCAATACAATAAGTGCGTGGCGAATAGCAGGGTTATGAGCCTCTATCGACTCTTTTATTTCATTGTTACGTAGTTGTAATTGAATACTGGTGCGCAAATAATGATTGTCGCCCAATAGGTTTACAGTGAACTGAGGTGTTAGCGGTAGATAGATGGCTTCTGCAGAAGTTTCCTCATTGGCAACAGTGAAGGGGGAAATAAACATAAGGCCTAAAAGTAAAGCAACAAAACGCATAACAGCTCCAAATAACGATGTGTTTGATTTAAGAAAATTATATTGATAAGGATAGACTAAAAAAATGAAATCGCCTATGCCCCTTGGGCCTTTAATGATTGATATTGACAGTGTGGAATTATCGGCCGTTGATCGAGAGGTTCTTAAACACCCTCTAGTGGGCGGTGTTATCCTTTTTTCAAGGAATTATGACAGTATTGAACAAGTCTCAGTGCTTTGTGATGAAATTCATCGTTTAAGAGCAGAGCCGTTGTTGCTAGCTGTTGATCACGAAGGTGGGCGAGTGCAGCGCTTTAAAGAGGGGTTTACCCCCATCCCTTGTATGCAAATGTTAGGTGAGTGCTATCAGGAAGATAAGGAAAATGCTCTCAATTATGCGCGGCAAGTGGCTTGGTTAATGGCAATGGAATTGAGGCAGGTGGGAGTTGATTTTAGTTTTGCACCAGTGCTGGATATTGATTACGCTTGCAGCGATGTTATAGGCGATCGTGCGTTTTCGAGTGATAAAAAAATCGTTGCTGAGGTGGCTGAAGCATTCCAGCAAGGGCTGGCTGAAGCAGGCATGGCAAGCATCGGTAAGCATTTTCCTGGGCATGGTGCAGTAGCACCTGATTCTCATGTTGCGATTCCAATTGATGAGCGTTCATTAGAAGACATTTTACAAGATGATGTGTACCCCTTTAGGCAGCTCATACAAGCAGGAATGAAAGGCATTATGCCGGCGCATGTTATTTATCAACAGGTTGATGAAATGCCAGCCGGTTTTTCTGAGTTTTGGTTGCAAACTATTTTGCGTCAGCAATTAGGCTTTCAAGGTGCTATATTCAGTGATGACCTGACCATGCAGGGTGCTAGTGTAGTTGGTGATATTGGGCAACGAGCGCAGCAGGCGTTAAAGGCGGGTGGCGATATGGCACTTATCTGTAATGATCGAACTGCAGCCGAACAGGTTATTGATCACTTAAATGGTGTTGAAATAAACACTAACTCGATCGAAAGGTTAAAAAAAATGCGACCGACAACAAGGCTTCCTGAAGGCCATCTTCAAGATTCTTTAAAGTGGCAACAATGCCGAAAAATCATTGACGGGTTTAACTAAGCTGATGATGCCTTTAACAGAAATAGAGTGGGTAAAGAAAAACAGTACCTGTTTGTTGGATGGCGCAGCTGTAGAGCAGATGTACAATGCACTGGCCGTTGAAATTACTGAAGAATGTGGGGATAAGAACCCACTTATTCTTTGCGTTATGACCGGTGCAATTGTAGCCGTTGGTAGCTTAATACCTAAATTGGATTTCGCATTAGAAGTTGATTATATCCATGTGACACGTTACCACCGTGATCTGGTTGGGGGGCAACTTGAGTGGAAGCAACTTCCCGCCACGCCGATACAAGGTCGAACAGTTATTATTGTTGATGATGTGTTGGATGAAGGTATCACAATGGCGCATATAAAAGCGTATTGCGAGGAACAAGGTGCTGTCTCTTGTTATACAGCTGTTTTAGTGGATAAAGATTTAAACAAGAAAAAGCCCTTGCGGGCTGATTTTGTTGGCTACCATAGTGGTAAGCAATATTTGTTTGGTTTAGGCATGGATTACAAAGGCTACCTAAGAAACATAAATGGTTTATATGCCTGCCCAGAAAATATTGAGGAACTAGTATGTCAAAGCTAGCGATTATTGGCGGCACTGGTTTAAGCAAACTTGTTAATTTGGAGCGTGTCCGTAAACGAGTGGTTAAAACCCCCTATGGTGAACCTTCATCACCGATCACTTTTGGTGAATTAAATGGCGTTGATATTGTGTTTATGGCACGTCATGGGTATGGTCATAATATTCCACCACACAGAATTAATTACCGGGCAAATATGTGGGCCTTGAAAGAAGTGGGTGTAACGGATGTTGTTGCAATCGCTGCTGTTGGCGGTATTAATCGATCAATGCCACCTGCGAGTCTTGTTCTGCCAGATCAGTTAATTGACTATACATGGGGGCGAGCCTCAACGTACTTTGAGGATGATCTAGAACACGTTACTCACATAGATTTTACAACCCCGTATTCGGTGGAGCTGAGAAAAAAAATAAAGCGCGCAATGTATAAAGCGGAAATCGCTGTTTTCGACAAAGCTGTTTACGCTTGTATGCAAGGCCCAAGGTTAGAAACGGCAGCCGAAATAATAAAATTAGAGCGCGATGGTTGTGATTTAGTTGGTATGACAGGCATGCCTGAAGCAGCGTTAGCTAGAGAGTTGGCACTAAATTATGCCTGCTGTGCTTTGGTGGTTAATTGGGCGGCAGGTTTAGAAGGTGGTGAAATTAGTATGCGAGACATAGAAGGCCATGCAGAAGCGGGCATGATCAAAGTGGAGCATTTATTGAAAGTGCTGGTATATGAAATGAAAGTGGATGAATAACGTATAATTCTGTTGGTCTTAACGAAAAATCATAATCATGGATATAAAAAAGTTTTATAAAATAGACGATCAAAAAGTTAGTTTTACAAGGCAGCAAGCCAGCCTTTTTGCTAAATCAGTAGCTGGTGACTTTAACCCATTGCATGATGTTGAGACAAAACGATTTTGTGTACCAGGGGATTTATTATTTGCGGTAGCGTTAACGGAATTAGGTGTTAGCCAATCAATGCGTTTTAGCTTTGAAAGCATGGTGACCGAGCAAACGGTTGTTACTTTGCCTGAGAAGCTGAGTGAGCAGTTTATTTTGTCTGATCAAAATAATAAGTCGATGATGACGGTTCAGTGTTCTGGGGAACAGAGCAACAACGATAAGTTTATTTCGAGTTTGATTGAGAAATATGTTCAATTCTCAGGTCGAACATTTCCAGAAATACTTATCGATTTAATGCAAAAGAAAGGGGTGATGATTAACCCTGCTCGGCCATTAATTATTTATAAAGATATGGTCATTGAAATTCATTCGTTTCTAGAAGGTTCATTGGATCTCGAGTTTTCTGGTGCGTCGATGCGTGTTGATGGTAAAAAAGGCAGTGTGAAGCTTGAATTTAATTTGTTTGTGGATGGTCAAGCCATAGGGCATGGTACAAAAGATATGGTGGTCAGCGGTTTGAGGCCTTTTGAACAATCGGCGATTGACAGCATTGTAGATGAATATAATGCGGTTAAATTAGCCTATGTGAGCTAGCTGTATCAGTTAACTTTTGTTGAGTGGGTTAATTAGGCGAGTCAATTTTTTTCACAATAGCCAAAATACCAAAACGCGGATGATCAAAATAGTGTGATTCATCCGTTTTTATTCGCCGAGTTTCTGTTAATCGGTATAAGGTAACAGGTTCATGAAAACGTTGTGAAAGATTGGTTTGAGTTATCGCTAACGAGTTCATCTCACTCAACTGCAAATCAATGTCTAGGTGTAAAAACCGTCCACGGTGAAAAGTAAGTGTCCCCTCAAGTTGTAAAGGCCCAGTTTGGTGGCTAATTTGTACAGGCTTCCGCTCGCCTTTTTGTTGAAGTGGTTGAACCCACCCCGCATGAGCGATGGGTGTATATGAGGATAGCTTTTCTAACCGATTATAAACGCCGTAAAGTTGTTGTTGGTTGGGTGCTAAAGGCTTAAAGGCTGTATTGCTAGATACATTGCTCAGCCTGATGGCATTGTCAGGTATTTTGAAGGCTGCGCTTGTCCAAGGCTCTAACGTTTGGTTACTCAATGATTTGTTTTCGAAAATGAGGTACTCAATACTGTACCAAGTGCTTGGCTGAGTTGAGCTTTCATTGTCGGCAAACGCCTGAATGTTGTATGAAAGCACAATAAGAATTAAAGCATATGAAAATAATCGTGTTGCTGTCATGTTTATTACTTGCTCAATGCGATAGAGTTAATGAGGTCGAGTATAAACTCAACTTTCTCTTCAGTGGTATTAAGTTTTTTACTAAAACGTAATTTTTGAGGTCCATCCAATTTAAAAATTTGTGGTTGTGTTTGGATCAATTCAATTATTTTTGCAGGGTCTATCGATGGGGCATTTGAAAATATTAATCGCCCATTGGATTTGGCAAAATCAATTTTATCAATACCAATACGTTTAGCCTGTTGTTTTATCTCGCTGATACCAAAGAGGCATTTTGTGCTGTCTGGTAGAAGGCCAAAACGATCTATCATCTCGACTTGTAAGTCCCTTAGTTCTTCTGCATCATCTGCACTAGCAATTCGTTTGTACAACACAAGACGTGTGTGAACGTCCGGTAAATAATCATCGGGGATTAATGCGCTGGCAGACAGGTCTATTTCTGGTCCTGTTTCGATACGTTCTTCAAGTTCTGGTTGCTTACCTGATTTTATTGCGGCTACTGCGTTATCCAGTAACTCGGTATATAAGGTAAAGCCAATTTCTTGGATTTCCCCACTTTGGTTGTCGCCCAATAACTCACCCGCACCACGAATCTCCATATCGTGCGTTGATAAGGTAAAGCCAGCACCTAGGTCGGCACTGCTTTGGATTGCATCAATACGTTTTTTTGCATCTTTAGTCATAACACCTTCTGGCGGTACGATCATGTATGCGTATGCACGATGATGAGAGCGGCCAACCCGACCTCTTAATTGATGCAATTGAGATAAACCGAGTTTATCGGCGCGGTTAATAATAATGGTATTGGCATTGGGTAAATCAATACCATTTTCGATAATCGTCGTAGACACCAGTACGTTAAATCGGGCGTGATAAAAGTCGAGCATGATATGCTCTAATTCGCTTTCACGCATTTGCCCGTGTGCTTTTCGAATATTGGCGTCGGGTACTAGTTCTTCAATGTCACGAATAACCCTATCCATTGTAGCAATGTCGTTATGGAGAACGAACAGTTGACCGCCGCGTCTTATCTCACGTTGGCAGGCCTCTTGAATCAGTCCACTATTCCATTCAGATACAAAGGTTTCGATAGCATGTCTATTCGGTGGTGGTGTTGCAATGATGGAAATATCGCGTAATCCAGACATGGCTTGATTAAGTGTTCTGGGTATTGGGGTAGCGGTGAGTGTAAGCATGTCCACTTCAGAGCGCATGGATTTTAAATATTCTTTATGGCGCACGCCAAAGCGTTGTTCTTCATCAATAATCACTAAACCAAGGTTTTTGTAGGTTAATGATTTTTGTAATAATTTATGGGTACCAATAAGAATATCAACTTTCCCTTCGGCGGTATCAGCAATAATTTGATTTTGCTTTTTGCTGCTGACAAACCGTGAAAGTACTTCAATGCGAATGGGCCAATCGGCAAAACGGTCGGAAAAATTCTGATAATGCTGTTGAGCAAGTAAGGTGGTTGGCACTAAAACGGCAGTTTGGTAGTGATTATTGGCACAGGTGAAGGCCGCGCGCATAGCCACTTCTGTTTTACCAAACCCCACATCACCACAAACAACACGGTCCATTGGTTTAGCAAGGCTCATGTCATGTAGTGTTTGTTCAATAGCGGTTGCTTGATCTTCGGTTTCTTCGAACGGAAATGCACGGGCAAAGTTATCGTACTCGGTTGATTCAGTAACCATTGGGCGGCCAGGTTTGGCGGCGCGTCGAGCATGGATGTCTAATAATTCTGCGGCGACATCGCGTGCACGTTTCAGTGCTTTTTTGCGTGCTTTTTCCCACTGATCACTACCCAATCGGTGTAATGGGGCGCTATCCCCTTGGGTGCCCATGTATCGACCAATTAAATTAAGCGATGAAACAGGCACATAGAGTTTATCGCTATTGGCATATTCTAAGGTTAAAAATTCGGTTTCAATCTCGTCTACAACTAAGTGCTTCAAGCCGATGTATCGACCAACACCATGTTCTTGGTGAACAACAGGGGAGCCGATTTCAAGGTCGGCTAAGCTGTTAAATACATTTTCAAGTCGTTGGTTAGAGGAGGACCGTCTGCGTCTACGTTGTTGAACACGTGTGCCTAATAGGTTGTTTTCCGTAATGATGCTGACGGTAGAGGAGCTAAGGCCTTCGTCTATCGGTGCAACGACAATGCAGGGGGATACATCGTTTTGAACAAACGTCGCCCAATCTTCAACGAGGGTAGGGCGTACATTTAGTTTTTGTAGTTGCTGACGCATTGATTCACGATGCCCCGCAGACTCCGCAACAAACAAAGTTTTATGTTTTTGTATGTTTAATAAGTCTAATAAAGGGTGTGCCTGGTCATTTTTATCGGTATTGATTAAGGCTGTTTTTTCTGTTTCATGGATGTCACTTTGTAATGAAGCAGAGGGGTAGTTGGCCATTCTTTGTTGCAGGCTCTCTAAGTCGTGAAACAGTAATTCTGGGCGTAATGCCGGGCGATCAATATCACGTTGCCTGTGTTGAAATCGCTCAATGACCTGTGTGGCAAATGTTTCTCCAGCAGCTAAGATATCACCGTGCAAGATGAGAGTGGCCTTCGGGATGTAATCAAAAAATGATTCGGTATGTTCTACAAATAAGGGCAAATAGTTTTCTATACCATTAGGGATATTACCTTTAGAGACTTGTTGATATAAGGTGTTCTTATCAGACACATTTGGGAACTGGTCTCTAAATTGTTGGCGAAAAAGTTGAATGCTTTTGTCATTAATAGGGAATTCTCTTGCGGGAAATAGTTGAATGGAGTCAACTTTATCAATGGAGCGTTGGGTTTCGGTGTCAAACGTACGGATGGACTCTACTTCATCATCAAACAAATCAATTCTATAGGGCTTTTTGCTGCCCATTGGGAACATGTCTAAAATAGCCCCTCGAACGGAGTATTCACCATATTCATGAACAGAGTGCACATTCTGGTAGCCTAATTTATCTAGATTTAGGCGGGTTTTTTCAATATTGAATTGTTGACCTGTTGAGAGTGAAAAGCACTCATTTAAAAGTTGATCACGTGGCGCTAGCCGTTGTAGTAAGCAAGCGGTGGTGACAATGAGTATGCCTTTATTTAGGCTTTGCAGTTTGTATAAAGTCGCTAGCCTTTCAGAAATAATTTCGCCTAGAGGAGAAAAGCTATCATAAGGTAAGACTTCCCAGTCTGGAAAATAAATAACCGGCAAAGGCGTGGTTAGAAAAAAAGGAACTTCTCGTTCTAATCTCAGTGCCGATTGGGTATCTGAACAAATAACCACCAGTAATTGCTCCGACTCCATTCCTGCGTTTGCGATGGTTAAGGCATCAGAGCATCCTTCGAATTTTCCCCAAGAAATGGATTGTGTGGATTTTGTAGGTAGGTTTGGCATAGCTGAGTAGACGTAAAAAATGGAAAAAATAAAAGAATTATTTTCTCATAAACAAAACAAGGGGTGTATTTCATTTGGCTTAAATAAAGCGCTAAGTGGAAATAGTTAGGTTGACTGGTTGAGACAGTGCCTTTTGATCATGCCAGCCAGTTAGTGGATGGTTAGCTCGTGTGTAATGTATAGAGTAGGGCTGTGTGTTCAATAAGAATAAGGGGTGTTATTGAGCACCTTAATCTAAAGCAAAGACGGTGAGACCACAGTGGTTATATGCTTTATGAGGGTTTTCTCGTACAGGTATAAAGTCAAATTACAATATAGGTAATTGATTTATAACTGACTTTAGCCTTTGCCGATTATTTTAAAGTGCTTTTTTTGGCTTGTTAACAACACTATGAATAACAAGGTTGTGTTCAAAATAAACAGAAAATTTGACATATTGCCATCGGGTAATCGGTGGTTCGCCAACAGTAGGGTATATTCTTATGGGGTTGCCAAATTGAGAGATCACGGTATCCATTGATTGCCCATTTTTGGGTCTCAATAAGCCGGCTGGCGTGTTCGCTGGTTCCTTGTTAATCACGTCAATAAGTAAAACGTCAGCATGAGTGATCAATGGTGTGAAACAAAAAATGCTGGCTAAAATGATTTTTTTAAACGTCATGTTGATATCCCTATATGTTTTCCAGCATTAATATATCACCTCTTGATGAAATGTTGATAATTCTCTAGACAGTAAGTTAGGTTTACAAATTAAATATATGATCTAATTCGCACCTATGTTTAAACCACTCGAAATTTTTATTGGCCTGCGTTATACACGAGCAAAACAACGTTCGGGGTTTATATCGTTTATTAGCATGACATCTATGCTGGGTGTCGCGCTAGGTGTGATGGCGCTAATTACAGTACTATCGGTGATGAACGGGTTTGAGGCGCAATTACGTGAAAAGATTTTAGGGATGGCGTCCCATGTTACCATTTCTGAATACTACAATGCATTGCAAGACTGGCAAGTCTTAGGTGATACATTAAGTGAAACTGATGATGTGGCTGGCTGGGCACCATTTGTAAGAGCGGAAGTAATGTTAAGTGCTAATCAACGAGTCAGCGGCAGCTTGTTAAGGGGTGTGTTACCCGGGCAAGAAGATCAAGTGTCTGATATTAACCAGAAAATGGTTGAAGGTCGTTTGGAATTATTAAAACCAAAGGAGTTTGGTATAGTCCTTGGGTCGGAATTAGCTCGTTATTTACGTGTGGGTGTGGGTGATAAAGTGACTGTCATCACACCACAAGTTACGCCGACGCCAGCAGGTATATTGCCTAGATTGCGTCGCTTTACGGTTGTCGGTGAGTTTGAAGTGGGCATGTATGAGTACGATCGAAATTTAGCCTTTATTCATCTTGATGATGGTTCAAAACTGTTACGTTTAAACAAAGGCGTGACAGGGGTTAGGGTGAAGTTGCATGACCTGTTTCAAGCGCCTGTTGTAACCGGCAAAATTGCGCAAACACTGACACCGAATTACAGTATTTCTAATTGGACGATGGAACACAGTAATTTCTTTAAGGCGATTAAAACTGAAAAGCGCGTGATGTTTATCATATTGATGTTAATTGTCGCTGTTGCGGCATTTAATATTGTGTCGACGTTAGTAATGGTCGTCACGGATAAACAGTCTGAAATTGCCATTTTAAGAACACTGGGGTTAACACCTCGCTCTGTGATGGGTGTGTTTATGGTTCAAGGTACATTAATTGGTCTGATTGGCACCCTTGTTGGCGTGGCTGCAGGTGTTGGTTTGGCGTTAAATGTTGAAATGATCGTGCATACCATTGAGCAATTCTTTCATGTTCAGTTCTTACCCGCTGATATCTATTACATTAGTGAGTTACCGTCAAAATTAGTTTGGTCGGATGTGACCACCATAGCGACGTATTCATTTTTATTATCTTTTGTTTCAACGCTTTACCCTGCTTGGCAGGCGTCACGAGTGAACCCTGCGGAGGCATTACGGTATGAATAATGACGTTTTTTTAAGTTGTTCAGGACTGACCAAAACGTTTGGTGAAAAAGACCTGATTGTACCTGTGCTCAAAGGGATTGATTTAAGCCTAAAGCAGGGCGATCGAGTTGCTATTATGGGGTCGTCCGGCTCGGGTAAAAGCACCTTGTTGCATTTGTTAGGGGGGCTAGATCAACCGACCTCAGGTGAAGTGATGATGAATGGCGTAAACCTGACCACACTCACAGAAGTGGAGCGTTCATCATTAAGAAATAAATGTTTAGGGTTTGTGTATCAGTTTCATCATTTGCTGGCAGAGTTTAGTGCCTTGGAAAATGTGGCGATGCCTTTGTTGATAGGTGGCGAGAGTGTTGCACTTGCCCAAGAAAAAGCAGACGAGATGCTCAAGCAGGTAGGCTTAGAAAGTAGGATAAAGCACCGTTATGGTGAATTGTCTGGTGGTGAACGGCAGCGTGTTGCTATTGCGCGTGCGTTAGTTACGCAACCAGCTTGTGTCTTGGCAGATGAGCCAACGGGTAATTTGGATAAAAAAACAGCCGAGCAAATTTATGAATTAATGTTGGAGTTGAATCAACGCCTTAATATTAGTTTGCTGTTAGTGACACATGATCATGAGTTAGCAAATAAAATGGATAGGGTTTTAACGCTTGATGATGGAATGCTTACGAGCTAACCATTTTTTGATAACAGCAAGTCTCCAAATAATACGAGCAAGAACATAGCCGACGGCAGATGTTGCAGAACCCAATATAAAACAACCAAGTAAAAAAGGCTTCCAGCTAGCCCCCAAAGTGTCGAGAATAAAGGCTACTGAAAATGAAAATTCATGGGCCTCTATTGGGACTTCCATAAGGGTCGCACCAACCGAGTATGCGGCATAAAAAAGAGGGGGCATGGTGACCGGGTTACTGACCCAAACGGTGGCAACAGAAACCGGTAGGTTAACCTGTAAAAAAATGGCTGCCGCTGCGGCAATTAACATTTGTGTGGGTAAGGGAATAAAAGCAATAAATAGACCTGTCGCAATCGCCCCTGCAAAAGAGCGGCGGTTAAGGTGCCACAAGTTTTGATTATGTAATAAGCTACCAAAGACCTTTAGGTGTTTGTGTTCCTTTATCGATGTATTGTTGGGGAAGTATTTTTTAATGAATCTTTTTGGCATGTGACGATAAAAACAGCTTAAATTTAAGATACCTTTGTTTGATTGGGCTTAATAATCAAGGGTGGAAAAGTCATAACGATGGGTGCTTGTGAGTTGACCAAGCAAGCCAAGTGTAGCAGAGCATGGATGCGGCTAAATGAATAAATTTCAACAAATGACGTTGTTTTTTTGCATAGGCATTTTACCGGTGCAATTGTTAATCGCCTTACCACCAATATACATTTTAATTTTAGCCTTTTTTGTTGCATTAGGGGTATATAAGTGGGCCAAATGGTTGAGTTTTTTATTGTTTGGTTTTGTTATGGCTACTGGGTACGCTGCTTGGATAAACAATAATGGTTTGCCAAGAGACTTAGAGTCTAAAGAAGTACTGATAAGTGGCCAAGTCATTGGCCTGCCAATACAAACCGATCGCTCAACTGGCTTTTTGTTTAAGGTGGATAAGGTGCTAAGCCCTGCTAATATCGTTGCCTTCCCAACAAAAATTAGACTCAATTGGTATAACCTAGATAAACAAGTGCGCTCTGCTGAAAGGTGGCAGTTATTAGTAAAGCTAAAAAGACCGCATGGGTTGATAAATCCACATGGGTTGGATTTTGAAAAATGGCTATTTCAGCAACAAATAGGAGCAACCGGTTATGTTCGAAAAAGCACTAACAATCAACGGATGGGTGAAGCTTCTCGTTGGGTTATTGGTTACTGGCGAGAATCGTTAAAAAAATATTTAGAGGAGGCGCTTAATGAGCAACAACAGGCCGGTATTATCAATGCCTTAGTGTTGGGCGATAGGCAATCTATTACGGCTGGTGAGTGGCGCGTTTTTCGGCAAACTGGGACTTCCCATTTGATGGCTATCTCGGGTTTGCATATTGGTTTGGTAAGTGCTTTATTTTTTGGCGTTGTTCGCTGGTTTGTACTTAGACTGCCAACTCTACGTGGGAGCGCGACTCGCTGTGCGATTATTGTAAGCATAGCAGCAGCAACTGGGTATGCAGCGTTGGCGGGGTTCTCTATTCCAACGCAAAGAGCTCTCATTATGTTGGTGGTGATAATGGGAGGTGTTTTTTGGCAACGACATTACAATCCTTTCCATGTGATTTCAATGGCTTTGCTGGCGGTGTTAATTTACGACCCTTTGGCGCCTATGTCGGTTGGTTTTTGGTTGTCGTTTTGCGCGGTTTTTATCATTCTGCATGCTGTGGTAGGGCGTATGGAAAAAGTTGGTTTTATAAAACAGTTATTGTATGCCCAGTGGTGGGTGTCGATTGGTTTGATGCCATTGGTGCTGTATTTTTTTCATGAAGTTTCATTGGTTGCGCCGTTGGCTAATATTGTTGCCATACCGTTTGTAAGTTTTGCTATTGTTCCAATGTTAATTATTGCGTTGTTAATCGCATTGATAGCCCCATCTGCAGGTGCTTATGCCTTAAAGTTTTCAGCGTTGTTAATAGATGTTTTATGGCAGTTTTTAGAGGCCCTCGCTTCAGTAGACTATTCAACCTTAATGATGCCGGAGGTATCCATTTTTGCCTGTATTACCGCAATGGTGGGTGTTGTGTTTTTATTGATGCCTAAAGGTTTTATTCCTAAGTCTTTAGTTTGTGTTCTTTTTTTGCCGGTGTTGTTTCCAATACATGAGAAAAGTTTAGCTTATGGCGAGTTTAAGCTGGTTTTACTGGATGTGGGTCAGGGTTTATCGGCGGTTGTTCATAGCGCAGATAATACCTTGGTATTTGACACAGGTGCTAAATATAGCGAAAAGAGCGATTTGGCATCTCGAGTTCTTGTTCCATATTTGAATTCGGTTAGAACAAAACAAATAAAACAATTAATTATTAGCCATGGGGATAATGATCACGCAGGTGGCGCGCAAACCGTTTTAAATACCTTTGATGTTAATCGCCTTTATACCAGTGTTCCTGAACTATTTAAGGGGTATAACCCTTTGCATTGTGAAAATACTATCAGTTGGCATTTGAATGGTGTTTTATTTGAATTTATAAACCCTTCTGCGGATAACTTATTTGAAGGGAATAATGCATCTTGCGTGTTAAAGGTCAGTTCAGTAAATGGCAGCGTTTTATTAACTGGCGATATCGAAAAAAGCGCGGAATATTCATTGTTGCAATATAAAGGGCATCAATTGAAAGCAGATGTAATGATTGCCCCTCATCATGGTAGTACTACATCTTCTAGTGAAAAATTTATAAAGGCTGTTGATCCTGATGTTGTTTTGTTTCCAGTTGGTTATAAAAACCGGTTTGGGTTTCCAAAGCAGGAGGTTATCGAGCGATATGAAAAACAAGGTAGTCGTCGATTAGATACGGCTCGTCATGGTGCAATTATAGTGCGTTTCTACAATCATCAAGGTCCTCGAATAGAAAGTGTTAGGGAGCAAACGGCTAAGTTTTGGAATTGGAGACATTAAAAAATTTTAACGGGTTGTAAAGGTGAATAGAGTTTAAAAATACAGTAATATGACAGCGTAATTAAATTATTGAAAATTGAGGGTGCTGTGCTAGAAATTTTGATGTCAGGTGGTTGGTTAATGGTTCCAATTATTGCGTGTTCAATTGTTTCATTGGCGATAATTGGTGAACGTTTCTGGTCATTAAATAGTGAGAAAATACTCCCGCGTGAACTGGTTTCTTCTGTATGGTCTTTACATAAGGCTAACCAGTTGGATAACAGCAAAGTGAGAAGCCTCTCGAATAGCTCACCCCTTGGTCGTGTCTTAGCGGCGGGCATCATTAATCAATCTCATGGCCGCGAAATTATGCGTGAAAGCATAGAAGAAGTAGGGCGCCAAGTAGCACACGAGCTTGAAAGGTATTTAAACTCTCTTGGTACAATTGCGTCAATTACACCCTTATTAGGCCTATTAGGCACCGTTATCGGGATGATTAATGTTTTTGCTGCTATTACAGCAAATGGTGTGGGGGACCCTACTGTATTGGCGGGGGGTATTTCTCAAGCATTAATCACAACGGCTTCGGGAATGTCTGTGGCGATTCCTTCATTAATGTTTTATCGCTATTTTAGGGGTAAGGTAGATGAGTTGGTGATAAAAATGGAAAGTGAGGCGCTTAAGTTGGTTGAAATGATGCACGGGGAACGTGAGTAAACCAGATGAATTTTAAGCGTAAAAACAGAGAAGGTTTTGATCTTAATTTAACCCCTCTAATAGATGTCGTTTTTTTATTATTGATCTTCTTCATGGTCACAACAACGTTTGACCGTGAAACACAGTTAAAAATTGAATTACCGCAAGCCTCTGGTGAGCAAAAGCAAGCGACTAAAACCTTAGAGGTCAGTATTGATTCAAAAAGTCGTTTTTTTATTAACGACAAAGAGCTCGTCAATTCAGGATTGGAGACTATCAAGAAAGCATTAAAGCAGGCTGCGGGAGATCAAAAGAACCCACCGTTGTTGATTAGTGCAGATGGTCAAGCGACACATCAATCGGTGATTACGGTGTTAGATGCCGCTGGTCAGTTAGGTTTTGTAAATATTACTTTTGCGGCGAACCAGCCTGTGCCAAAGCAATAACGTAGTTTAACGTTTTATGAGTCATAAAATAAGTCGGTTTATTGATAGCATGTGGTATGGGCAACGCCCTATTGCCCTATTGTTCGTTCCATTATCATGGTTGTTTGGGGTCATTGTTAAGCTACGTGCTTGGCTCTATAAAAAAGGCTGGTTAAGGTCAACTTGTTTAAATGTGCCGGTTATTGTGGTCGGTAATATTACCGTCGGTGGAACTGGTAAAACGCCTATCGTGATTTGGGTAGCCGAACTGTTAAAGTCTGCTGGCTATAAGCCGGGCGTTATTAGTCGTGGTTATGGTGGTATCGCATCTAGTTGGCCCCAGCAAGTACGAGAGGACAGCGACTCAAGAGTGGTCGGTGATGAGGCAAAAATATTAGCAAGACGAACGCAATGCCCGGTGGCGGTAGGGCCTAGCCGAGCGGATAGCGCACAAGCGTTAATAGACCACCATCACTGCGATATTATTATCTCAGATGATGGGCTTCAGCATTATGCATTGCAACGAGATATTGAAATTGCCGTAGTTGATGGGGAGCGTCGCTATGGTAATCGTTATTTACTGCCCGCTGGGCCATTGCGTGAACCTGTCGAGCGATTAGAATCAGTTGATTTTATTGTCTGTAATGGGCTTGCAAATAAGCATGAATACCCATTGAGGGTAGATGGCAGTGAGGCGGTAATGCTAGTGGATGAGTCTGAACGACTTGATTTGCAGAGCTTTAGAGCAGCAGAATGTCACGCGATAGCGGGTTTAGGTAACCCCTCTCGATTCTTTTCACATTTAAAGAAATTTAACCTTTCTTTTGAACCACATATTTTTCCAGATCACTATAAGTACACCGAAAAAGATATAAACTTTAATGATGAAAAGCAGGTGCTGATGACCGAAAAAGATGCTGTGAAATGTACGCATATGGCGACTAGAAAACACTGGTATGTGCCAATCAAAGCGCAAATGACACAGAATTTTGGCTTAACGTTATTATCATTGATAAAAGAGAAGATAAATGGATAAGAAACTACTGGAAATATTGGCGTGCCCCTCTTGTAAGTCGAGTTTGGTGTACGTACAAGAGGAACAAGAATTAGTGTGTATACCGTGCCGGCTTGCTTATACGGTCTGCGATGATATTCCGATTATGTTGATTAATGAGGCGAGGGAGCTGAGCGCTGATGAGGCAGACGCGCTGAGGTCATGAAATGGTGAATACCTTTAAAGTTGTAATTCCTGCCCGTTATGGTTCATCTCGGCTGCCCGGCAAACCACTATTAAAGATAGCTGGAAAAGAGATGATCTTACATGTTTGCGAGAAGGCCTCCTTAGCGGGAGCGCAAGAAGTTGTCGTGGCAACGGATGATGAGCGTATTGTCGACTGTGTTAAACAAGCCGGCTTTAATGCGGTGATGACATCTGCAAAACATACCAGTGGCACAGAACGTTTAGCCGAAGTCGCGAATACACTGCAATGGAAGGATGACACGGTAGTGGTAAATTGCCAAGGTGATGAACCGCTAATCCCACCAGAATTAATCAAGCGAGCTGCAATAGCGTTAATGGAGCAAGAGGTGGCTCAAGTAGCTAGTTTATGCGCCCCTATCTTTGAATTGGCAGAAGTTTTTAACCCGAATGCGGTAAAAGTGGTTCGTGATGCAAAGGGGTATGCACTGTATTTTAGCCGAGCCCCTATTCCCTGGGATCGTGATGCATTTCCTGTTAAAGCAGGCAGTGGCCAAGGTGAGCATTTTAGACACATCGGTATTTATAGTTATACCGCCGGCTTTTTGAGGCGTTATATTACATGGCCTGTATGTGCACTTGAACAAATTGAATCGCTTGAACAGCTGAGGATTTTGTACCAAGGCGAGAGAATTATCGTGCCTGCGGTAGAGAAAGTGCCTGAAGCCGGAGTGGATACACAGGCTGATTTAGATAGAATTAATGCCTTATTGAGCGTGTAATAACAACGCATAATAATATACGTGGAGCTATTTCTAGCTCTTGATTACCTAAAAAGGTTCAAATTTATAAGCCGTATACGCATGTTGTCGTGTAGTTCCAGATCAATCGCAAAACCGTGCTGATGTGCAACTCAATGTGCTGGTTGAGAAGTAAACTGTCGTGACTTTTGGTCGATGACCATCTCAGTGCTAATATAAAGCGAATGGCATGCTTATTAGAATGATTGAATTTGTAACTAGTTAGCAATGTGTTTTGCTATTTGTATAAATTTAAACGATTAATTAGTTTTCAAGGTGATATGGAAGCAATAAAAGTACTCTTTATTTGCATGGGCAATATTTGTTAAGTCTTTACCTACTTAATATTTGAGGGACTTGTGTACCATTTATGTGTACCAATCAGATTTTAAAAAGTCGGTTTTGGCTCGTAATTGTAAGTATTCTGGCCTCCAGATTAGACCTTCTTATGCTAGTGGAGCAATTACAAAGCAAAATAATTGGTATAGAATTGATACAAGGGGATTGGCTTATCTTTATTCACGTTGCTTGCGTTGAGTTAGCTAAGATAAGAAGCAACGCTTATTATGTTTAACCAGTAGGATATGGAGAAAATGAAATGAAAGGATTAATTGTATTATTTGCATTAGCCATTTTGGTATCACTTCCAGCTTTCGCAGGGAATCCATATGAAACCGTTGATCAGGCGAGACAAAGACATTCTGCGGAAAATTATGATACGTACAAGAAGAATGGTAATCGAGCCCCTTTGGGCGGTTACAAAGAATCTCTCGGAGATCCAGCGCCTTATGGTACTGAGCGTCCTGGGTATACTTCTCCAAAAGGCTATGGTGTTGACTCACCTTATGGTATTAAAAACGATTCAAGACGGTACTGAGCCAGCTTGAGTTAATGGAAAATGGAACCATATGATTGGTGAATGTAAACAAAGTGGAAGTTTTTAACCCGATGTACCTCATGCTGAAAAACTATTTGATTTTAGCCTTTATATACTAGATAAATATAACCTAAATCTTTTTTTGTAGCTCTGTCAGTAGTGATTTTGACTCTCTTTGTAAATCAGTAAAGCGTTTTCTAAGTAATATCGAGTCTTTAGTATATCGCCCGTGTTTAGCAACGGGGGTGATTGCCCCTGTTGACCTTCCACCATGCAATTTACAGCGGCCATTTTTACTAGCGAAGCGTTTGCAAGGTTTACCGGTCGTTCTAGCAAAGGCACCACATAAATACTGTGGTTCATGGGGTAGACCATTCCATTTGCCCATTACCCCTTACCACCATCAATATTGCCGACAATAGCTTGGCCACCCGATTCGACATTAACATGCTGAACTTGTATTACTTGCTGTCCTTTATTCCGCATTTTCTGTAGCGTTGTTAATTGTGCTGTAAAGGTTTGCATTAGCTTAACTGATCGTTTTACATTCTCGCTAACACCTTCGATGGTTTGCTCAGGTAAAGTGGCTCGCCTACTCATATCCATGCTCATATTATGCGTAGCAATCATCTGAGAGATTAACATGCCTTCTAAACCATTTTGTGGCTTTAATTCCAGTAGCATTGAAATAACGTAGTTGCAACCATCATCGTTTGAATAAGTTGAGGGAAGCGTGTTTATGGCTTGGGAAAGCAATGTGTCATGTACTGCCTCATTATTCACTCCAAACATGGAGGTATACAATTCGTGTGCTTTTACTTCTCCACCTTCATTGCAAGTTACTTTTAATGTGCCATCTTTAAGTTTTGCACTAATTTTTCTTTTTGTGTTTTTTGCTTCTATGTCATTAGTCATTTTTTTCCTTGTACATGGTAATAGTAGGTGTGGCTTAGATTTGATACCTGTAATGTTTGGTAAGTGATTGATTGTTGGTAGTAGAAGTATCAGAAACGATACCTTTCATTAACTGCTCACAAGCCATAAGTATCAGAAATGATACCTGTGACCCTAGTAGGGGTATCGCATATAGACCGGTAGGGTAAATTTTAATCACGCTCTTTTTCCCAATAGTTTGTGGGTGACTCTTTACCAAACGGCAACCATTCCAACCGCCACCCACGTGCCTTACTTTGTGTTCGTGAGCTAAACATTGACTCTTCAATGCAAGTAATAAAGCCCATGTCAGTAAGCCGCTTAAATGCTTTCATTGCTAATGACCGACTACACGGTATTTTCTGTGCGGCCTCTCTTATTCCATAATCAACTGGCTTATCAACTTTCCAATGAAGCTGAAGCAAAAGCAGTAGTACCTTTTCTTGTGATTTTAGTTGCTGATAAATATCAGATTCCACCATGCGCCGTTGAACGACAATAACGCCCCCTCGCTTATCGAAGGGGAGCTTTCTTTTTTGATTCCTGCGCGGCATCACATGTCCAGTTCTGAAGAAGTTTGACTATCGCTTAGTTCATTAGTAGGATTGAACACGTTTGGTTGCAAGCCGCTTTCTTTATCTTGGTCGGTAGGGTCGGCGGCTTCTTTTCTTTTCTGTCTCCATATTCTGCTAGACATAATTCGTTCGCGTTCTTCCGTCTCAATCCAGTACCTGCAAACTCTTGTAGGATTCCCCATATAACCACGCACTGTTTCATGTATTCGGCTTATGGTTATGTGGTATTTATGTTCTAAGCTGGATACTGTTGAATGCAAACAATGATCATGTAAAAACTTTTCCGCTTCAAATCGGTTAAAACCTTTGCCTTTCATCAGTGCTGTGAAGACTCTTTCTGATTTAGTCATGCCTGACCCCCGACTTAGTATTGGTCGTCATTGGCCTAACAGGGTGTAAAGAACAGGCGAAAATGGCGCAATTCTCAACTTGTTTTCTCCAAGTGCCACTCTCGGCTGGGTCGTAGGTGCAATCTTTACAATTGGCGTTAATTGCCGCTCTAAGTGAGCGAGTAGGGTTGTTTTTACTCATTGCTTCACCTCACCTTGATTGGATTCACTTAAAATAAACTCAACTAAGTCGTTATGTAAGATAAAGCGTCTACTTCCTCGCTTAAAGGTTTTTATTTTCCCTTTTTTAATAGCATCAAAGAAATAAGACCTGCTGAAGTCTGTGTAATTCACAGCGCCTTTAATTGAGTAGCAGATTTTTTGTTGATTATCTTGGTTTTGCATTTGTGACACTCCTATCTGGTTTTAAGAAGTGTCAGCTTAGTGGAATAGAAGTGGTTCTCTAGGGCATGAGAATTTAAAAAAACCATGCCCCTAAATTTTTAATTGTTATATTTGGTTGGCTTGGGCGACTAACGCTCGTAAGTTACTTTTGCTGAGGATGTTTTGTGCGTGTTTTTTTCGGGTTGTTCGTTTTATTTTCTCACCAACTTCGCAATCATTCTGGTGAGTTATAGGGAAAAGTATCTTTCCCATTTCAGAATCGGTGATTTTTGTTTTATTCAATTCATGCCATTTTATAAGGTCAATATAGGGGAGTACCATGCTGTTATGCCAATCCCTAAGCTTAGTTTTGGTGAGTTGGATTTTTCTTGCATTAATATTGAGTTGTTGCCTCTGCTCCTCAATCCACGATTTAAAATCTTTTTCTAAAATTGAACTTGGAACAGCCAAATCTACAAGTGCAAAAGCATTACCATGCCTTAGTTTAGGTGTTTTTAGCATATGGATATGCTCGTCACGGGTTAGTGTTGATACACTTTTCCTGTTGAGGAATTGATCAAAAAAGCCGCTTGTATGGTCTTTCTCGTACCTGCTTCCGGTTGAAATATTCCTTAAGTTAATCATTTTTGCCATTTCAATATCGCTTTGTTCCTGATAAGTATTCACAAACAGTCTATGAAGTAAATTTTCATACCACTGTTGAGCAGTAAGTCGAGCGGTTGATTCATAGTTGTCAATATTAAACTGTTGTGGGGCTAAGCTAGGGTTGATTTTTTTATTTTGAGGCATAGGTGATCCCGATAAGAATTTTTTCCATAACTAAGGCGGCCTTAATCCGTTCTGCTTCATATTCAGCTCGGTTATAAACAGCCATTACGCCTTCTAGCTTGTGGTTGAGTACACGCTCAACAATAAACGGCTCTATACCATTGTCTGCCATCCTTGTGGCGCATGTGCGCCTTAGATCGTGTGGGGTATATCGGTTGTCGTTATCTAGACCAAGCCGCCTTTTAAGCCATGCTTGAATATTAGTGGTAGTACAACTAGGTAAGGGGAGTTGTTGCTTGGCTGTCTCGGTAAGGTATACCCAGTGTGCGTTACCATTTTTTGATATTTCTTTTGGGACAATCCATTTATCACCAACTTGATACCCGTTTCGAGCTTCATTAATACGAAGCCCTGTAAGGAGAAGAAAGCGCAATATGCGTGTGTTATCTTCGGTTCTCTGCCACCCTTGAGGGTTATTTTTCCATGTCCACATGTCTTTAATTTCATCGTCTGATAAAACACGGTCACGTGATTTTGGTATGTAGCCCGTAATACGGCTGGTTACATCAAGCATTGGGTTGTCGTCACGGTGTCCTAATTCAACGGCATAAGAGAACAGTTTTTTAAGGTTGCTCCTAAGCTGATCGGCTGTTCTTGCGCCTCTTTTTGAATAGTCTTGAATTAGCTTAACTAATTGTGCTCGTGTTATATCTCGAACTTTTTGTGTGCCAATAGTTGGCAATACTGCTCTATCCATATAACCTTGGGCTAAATCAGGGCGTTTATGCTTTAATTCGACTACTTCTTGCATATATTTAGTTACAAGTTGTTCGACCGTGAATACTGATACGGTTGATGCCATAACTATTTTCATGGCTTTAACGCGAGCATTCTTGAGACTTAAGTCAGGATGTTTTCCAATGGTTGTTACGCTGGTTTTACCACTAAGGCGGCGGCGCACTAACCATGTTTTGGAAGATTTTCGTACCTGAAGAAATAGGCAGTCACCAATAGAGATTCGTTGGTCTTTACCATCCCATCTTAGGGTTTTGATGAAGTGTTCGTTATAACTGGGGGGTATAATCTGCGTAGGCATGAAGTTTCCTTGTTAAACTTTACTTGCTTAGGGTTCAGCCGGTGTTGGCGCACTGGCTGTTCTTGATTATACAGTTTGTGTACCATGTTGTGTACCAATTGGGGTGGGATTGCCTGAAACCGAATAGGATGTTCATAATTTTAATATTAGATTATTCAAACAGTTAGGGACTATATGAAACCAATAAAAATACTATTTATTTGCATGGGTAATATTTGCAGGTCCCCAACTGCTCATGGTGTTTTTCGAGAAATGGTCAAGGCAAAAGGGTTTCAGCACTCAATTCATGTCGACTCGGCTGGGACGCATGCTTATCACATCGGTAAAAGCCCTGATCCAAGGTCAGTACAAGCGGCGCATGAACGTGGCATTGATTTGCACGATTTAAAAGCACGACAATTAGATGATTATGATTTTGAAGAGTTTGATTATTTGCTGGTGGCAGACAAAGATAACTACTATTTAACTTTAGAATCGTGCCCGAAAGAGCACCGGCATAAGATTAAATTTATATTGGACTTTGCAACACGCACATCGCTTAAGGAAGTGCCTGATCCATATTATGGTCAAGGAAATGGTTTTGAGCGAGTATTAGATTTGATTGAGGATGCTTGTGAAGGTTTGATGCGGGAATTGGAAGAAAAGCTGACGCGTTAACCTTGATTTAAGAGCATTTGTAAGACGAACTTACTACCAAAATAAGCTAACATCAAGGCAAAGTAACCACCATAGGTCCACTTAACTGCCTTTTGTCCGCGCCAGCCAAAAAAATATCGGCCACCTAATAATGCGGCAAATAAAACCCAAGCAATAATTGATAGGAAGGTTTTATGAACTAAATGTTGGGCAAAAATATCATCAAGAAAAATAAAACCACTTGCAAGAGCAAAGGTTAACAAAAGCATACCTAAAAAGATGGTTCTAAACAGTAGGCTTTCCATCAGTTGCATAGGCGGCAAACAATTGATTAATCGACTTGGGTGGCGGTTATGCAATTGTTTTTCTTGAAGCGAAAGCAGAATGGATTGAAAGGCGGCAACGGTTAATAAGCTGTACGATAAAACGGATAAAATGATATGCGCTTGTAAGCCGCCATCTAGGTTGCTAGTTGGTAAGGGTGGTGATGCATTATTAAAGTTTAGTAAAACAGCGAGCGCAGAAAAAGGAAAAATAATAATCGATAGAGTCTCTATAGATTGATTTGCTGCTGAGATAATAAATAATAAACCGATCACCAAAAAAACCAATGAAAGCATGCTAAATAAATCGTTGGCAATAATTTGGTTGACGCTATAGCTATGGGCAACCAGTGATGTATGTATAACAATGGCTAAAATAGCAGAGATTAAGACCCATTGACGTTGGCTCTTAAACGTAGGCTCTGTGCTGTTTAGATTAACAACAATAAGGCAGGCGCCAATAATGTATAAAAGGGCGCTAACAACGGTTAAGGTATTAAAAATCGTAAGGGAAAAAAGCATAAACGATAGTGTGTCATAAAGCACCGTTTGGTAGAAGTACTGATGTTCAAAATTATCTCTTTATCTGACTTTTAAGCTATAAAATCAACTGCACAGGACGTAAAGACGTGCGAAAATACCACTAATACATTTTTAAGGTAATAATCATGTTTGATAACTTAACAGACCGTCTTAATGCCACCTTTAAAAATATCCGGGGGCAAGGGCGTTTAACAGAAGACAATATTCAAGAGACAATGCGCGAGGTCAGAATGGCCTTGTTGGAAGCAGATGTCGCTCTTCCAGTCGTTAAAGCCTTTACTGATACAGTTAAGCAAAAAGCGTTAGGTCAAGAGGTGATGCAAAGTCTGTCACCTGGTCAAGCGTTGCTCAAAATTGTTAATGACGAATTAGTTAAAACGATGGGCGATGGCAATGAGTCATTAAACCTGTCGGCTACTCCACCGGTCGTCATTTTGATGGCTGGTTTGCAAGGGTCAGGTAAAACCACAACGGTTGCTAAATTGTCTCGTCTGTTAATGGAGCGCCACAAAAAATCAGTAATGGTAGTTAGTGCTGATGTGTATCGCCCTGCTGCAATTGATCAGCTACAAACATTAGCGACAGAAGTAGGGGCGGGTTTTTACCCAAGTTCAGCCGAGCAAAAACCAGTTGATATTGTCAATAACGCAATTGCACAAGCAAAAAAGGAATTTAGCGATGTGTTGATTGTTGATACGGCGGGTCGTTTACATGTGGATGATGAAATGATGAATGAAATTCGTCAGGTTCATATGGCTGCTAATCCCGCTGAAACACTTTTTGTTGTCGATAGTATGACCGGGCAAGATGCCGCAAATACGGCAAAGGCATTTAATGATGTGTTGCCGTTGACGGGGGTCGTGTTAACTAAAACAGATGGTGATGCAAGAGGCGGTGCGGCCTTATCTATTCGTCAAATAACAGGTAAGCCGATTAAGTTTTTAGGGGTTGGTGAAAAAATAGATGCTTTAGAGCCTTTCCACCCTGATCGAGTGGCTTCACGCTTGTTAGGTATGGGCGATGCGTTAAGTTTAGTTGAAGAGATTGAACGCAAAGTTGATAAAAACAAAGCTGAGAAGTTAGCTAAAAAAATTCAAAAAGGTAAAGGGTTTGATTTAGACGATTATAAAGATCAATTAAGTCAAATGATGGAAATGGGTGGTATGAGTGCAATGATGGATAAAATTCCTGGTATGTCGAATGTTCCCCAAAATGTGAAAAGCCAAGTCAATGATAAAGAGTTTACAAGACAAATTGCATTAATTAACTCCATGACCAAAAAGGAAAAAATATTTCCAACTTTGATTAATGGTTCAAGAAGAAAGCGAATTGCGGCAGGTGCAGGCTTACAAGTTCAAGATGTTAATAAACTTATGAAACAGTACAAGCAGGCACAAAAAATGATGAAAAAAATGTCAAAAGGCGGCATGGCTAAAATGATGCGTGGATTGAAAGGCCAGATGGGGCAAGGGCAAGGTTTCCCTTTCCAATAACTGTAAAGGCATCGAATTTTATTAATTATTAGGTGGAATAATGAAAAAAACTTCACCAAATTAAATAATTCGCGTAAAATTAACGAGTTAACCTAATTAAGATTTATAAAACAGAATTTAAGGAAAATAAATGGTAAAGATACGTCTTTCAAGAACTGGCGCGAAAAAACGTCCTTTCTATCACGTTGTTGTTGCAGATAGTCGCAGAAGTCGCGATGGTCGATACATCGAAAGAGTGGGTTATTACAACCCAAGAGCTACTGGTGGCGAAGTTCGTTTAACACTCGATACTGATCGTGTAGACCATTGGGTTGCTCAAGGCGCCCAAACAAGCGAGCGTGTTGCAAAGCTTGTAAAAGAGGCTGCTGAAACTGCCGCTTAAAGGTGACACAAGTAACAAAAAAAGAACAAATACAGAAAGAAAGCAGCTGGCTAAAACTAGGGAATATCTCTGGTGTGTTTGGCGTTAAAGGCTGGTTAAAGGTCTACGCAAACACAGATAAAAAAGAAAATATACTGTCTTACCAACCTTGGTATATAGAGCGAAATAAGGTTCGTAAGCAAGTTAAAATAAAAGCAGGTAAGCCACACGGAAAAACAATCATCGTCCAATTAGAGGATGTTGATGATAGAAATGAGGCTGAATTGTGGGTTGGTTCTGATATTTATATTAAGCCAGATCAGTTGCCAACCTTAGAGAAAGGTGAGTATTACTGGTCTGACCTGATTGGTTTGAAAGTTGTCTCAACAAAAGGAGATGATTTTGGAATGATTGATCATTTGCTTGAAACCGGAGCGAATGACGTTATTGTTGTTAAGGGAGATAAAGAGCGGTTAATCCCTTATGTTACAGGCCAGGTAGTAAGGTCTGTTGATTTGGAAGCGCAACAGATGGTTGTTGATTGGGAGTTAGACTTTTAACGTCCATGCGTTTTGATGTTATAACGTTATTTCCTGAGTTGTTTGAACAAGCGGCATCTATGGGTGTTGTTGGTAAAGCGATAGACGCTGGTAAGGTGCAGTTAAAAACGTGGAACCCTAGGGATTTTACGAAAGATGTACACCGAACGGTAGATGACCGCCCTTTTGGTGGAGGTCCTGGCATGGTGATGAAGGTCGAACCGTTGAAAAAAGCAATACAAACAGCGGTAAGACAGATTGATAAGCCATCAAAGGTGATTTATTTAAGTCCTCAGGGGCGAAAACTAGATCAACAAGGTGTTGAATATTTGGCTGAATTCTCACATCTAGTGTTGTTGGCGGGTCGGTATGAAGGTGTTGATGAAAGGCTGCTAGAAGATTATATCGATGAAGAATGGTCGATTGGTGATTTTGTACTGAGTGGTGGTGAGTTACCTGCATTGGTATTGATAGATGCAGTGTCTAGGAGCTTACCAACGGTGTTAGGGCACGAATGTTCGGCTGTTGAAGACTCGTTTGTTGAGGGTTTGTTAGATCACCCTCACTATACGCGACCAGATGAGTTTGAAGGAAAGTCAGTACCAAGTGTGTTGTTAAGTGGGCACCATGAAAAAATTGCTCAATGGCGAGAAAAACAGCGGTTAGGAAAAACGTGGCAAAAACGACCTGACTTATTAGACAAAATTGTCTTAAATAAGCACCAACAGTCGTTACTTGACGAGTTTATAAAAGAATCAAATAATCAAAGAGTTAAAACTAAGGAATAAAAAATGAGTAATATAATTGCACAAATTGAAGCAGAACAAATGACTAATGAATTGCCTGCATTTAGTTCAGGTGATACGGTCGTTGTGAAGGTTAAAGTTAAAGAAGGCACCACAGAGCGTATTCAGGCGTTTGAAGGGATTGTGATTGCAAAACGTAATCGTGGCGTAAATTCAGCATTTACAGTTCGTAAAATCTCACACGGCGAAGGTGTTGAGCGTGTTTTTCAAACATATAGTAAATTGATTGCTGGTGTTGAAGTGAAAAGACGTGGTTCAGTTAGACGTGCGAAACTTTATTATCTTCGTGAGTTACGTGGTAAAGCGGCTCGTATTAAAGAAAAGCTATAGCATTATATTTAAAGTAACTAAGTTGCTTTAATGACGATTAGTTAATCGTTAGCAGACACATAAAAAAAGGCCGATGTACTGGCCTTTTTTTATGCATGTGGTTTATGTGAATTAGCTGAGTTTTTATTGATATGATATGTTTTTTAATAGCTGAAAGGCCTGCTGCTTGAGTGATAAAGAATATATTGTTTCATTTCTTGATAACATATGGGTTGAATATGGCCTAAGTGATAATACTTTAGCGGCGTATAAAACTGATTTAACATCTTTTTCTAGTTGGTTACTTAAACAGCGTAAGAGCTTATTGACAATAGAGTCATCGGATATATCTTCGTACCTAGCCGATCGATTAGCCCAGGGGGTCTCGGCTCGCTCTTCAGCGCGTTTTTTATCTAGTTTAAAACGTTTCTATTCTTACTTAATACGTGAGGCTGTGATAATCGAAGACCCCACTGCGATAATTGATGCGCCAAAGCTTGCTAGAAGTTTGCCATCAACCTTATCTGAAGCAGATGTAGAGGGCCTGTTAAACGCACCAGATACTTCTACGGCGCTGGGGTATAGAGATCGGGCAATGCTTGAATTACTGTATGCAAGTGGTTTGAGGGTTACTGAGTTAGTGGGCTTGGCGCTATCAGAAATAAACTTTAGACAGGGACTAGTTAGAGTAACTGGTAAAGGCAATAAGGAACGTTTAGTCCCAGTCGGTGAAGAAGCGTTGGATTGGTTGCAAACGTTTATTGAGCGATGGCGTTTAGATATTTTGGGTGACAAAAAAGCGGACGTTGTGTTCCCAACTAATCGTGGCGGAGGGATGACGCGTCAGGCTTTTTGGTACATCATCAAACGTTATGCGGCGAAAGCAGATATTCATAAAGATATTTCGCCACATACGTTGCGTCATGCTTTTGCTACACATTTGTTAAATCATGGAGCAGATTTGCGAGTTGTTCAGTTATTGCTTGGTCACAGTGACTTGTCAACAACACAAATTTATACGCATATTGCTAAAGAACGTTTAAAAGATATCCACGAACGGTTTCACCCTAGAGGTTAAAAAGTTAACGCCGCTGGTATGCTTTTTATCTTTAAACGTGTTTAATACCATCACATATGAATTAAAGAAGGTGTTGTAGATGAATAAGGTTTTGCTTGGTTGGTTTTTATTAGCGTGTTGTAGTGCACCGGTTTTGGCAGATGAGGCTTCTGTTGTTACAGGCTTATCTAAAGTGATACCAAATATTATGGAGAACCATGTTTCTAAAACACCTATAGAGGGTCTGTATCAGGTATTGATAGGGGCTAGGGTTGTTTATGCATCTGAGGATGGACGGTACATTCTTCAAGGTGAAATGGTTGATTTAGTCAGTCGTGAAAATATGACAGATTCTGCGTTAAAAACTGCTCGTCAATCAGAGATGGCAAAGATAGATGAAAAAAAGATGATTGTTTTTCCGGCTAAAAATGAAAAACATGTTATTACCATTTTTTCAGATATTGACTGTGGTTATTGCCGAAAACTACATGCCGAAATCAACGATTATACGGATGCTGGAATGACCGTACGCTATATGTTTTTCCCACGTTCGGGTCCAAATACAGAGTCTTACCATAAAGCGGTGTCGGTCTGGTGTGCAAAGGATAGAAATAAAGCGTTAACAGATGCAAAATTAAACAACAAAGTGGTTGATAAAACGTGTGAAAACCCAGTTGATGAGCACATGAGAATCGCGCAAGTTTTCGGTGTTACTGGTACACCGGCTATCATTGCTGATGATGGCACCATGGTGCCAGGCTTTGTTCCGGCTAACGATTTGATTCAGCACTTAGGCTGGTAATTAATTCGCTAAAGACTTTAACTGATACAAGGCCTCTAGCGCTTCTTTGGGGCTTAAATCATCGGGTGACAGCTGTTCAATAAAATCAGTAGTGGCTTGGTTATTAGCCGTGTTGAAAATATCAAATTGCGTATGCGTTTGTGTGGGGTTTTCTAAGTTGCTTTGCTGGTTTTCAAGGCTTGCCAGTTTTAGGCGAGCATTGCTGATAACTGTTTTAGGCACGCCTGCTAAAGCGGCAACTTGTAGCCCGTAGCTTTGATTGGCTGCACCGTCTTTAACGGCATGTAAAAAGACAATGTGGTCGCCGTGCTCAATAGCATCTAAGTGAACATTTTTGGCTGTGGGGGCTGACTCGGGCAGAGATGTCATTTCAAAATAATGCGTGGCAAATAAGGTGAACGGTTGAGTTTTATTAGCCAGATAATCAGCACATGCCCAAGCCAGTGAAAGGCCATCAAAAGTACTGGTTCCTCGGCCAATTTCATCCATTAAAACTAAGCTTTTGTCACTGGCGTTATGCAAGATATTAGCTGTTTCCGACATCTCTACCATAAAGGTTGAGCGCCCACTGGCAAGGTCGTCAGTTGCTCCAATACGCGTAAAAATTTGATCAATAGGGCCAAAATGGGCCTCTGATGCCGGAATGTAACACCCAATGTGTGCCATCAGTGTTAATAAGGCTATTTGCCTCATATAAGTTGATTTTCCGCCCATATTTGGCCCCGTAATAATGAGCATTTTTTGGCTAGAATTTAGTTCAATATCATTAGCAATAAACGGCGTGTCGATAACACTTTCAACAATTGGGTGCCGGCCTTGTTTAATTGATATTCCAGCAGTATTACTTAAAGAAGGTTGATTAAAATTTAAAGTGGCAGCACGTTCTGCGAAATTTGTCAGTAAGTCTATCTCAGCAAGCGCTTCAGCACATGATTGTAATGTGCTAAGTTTTGGAGCCATGCTTAAAAGTAGGGCGTTATATAGCTCTTTTTCATAAGATAAAGCTTGTTCTTTTGCATGCAATACTTTGTCTTCAAATGTTTTTAGTTCAGGCGTAATATAGCGTTCAACATTTTTTAGGGTTTGCTTTCGAATGAAGTAATCAGGTACCTTGTTGGCTTGAGAACGAGGCACTTCAATATAGTAGCCATGCACACGGTTATAGTTAAGCTTTAGCGTACTAATTTGACTAAATTCACGTTCCTTTAGTTCGATCTCTAGTAAAAACTGATCAGCATTCGCACTGATGTTTTTAAGTTCGTCGAGTTTCTCGTCATAACCATTGGCGATCACACCGCCATCACGTATTAAGACTGGGGGGTTGTCAACAATCGCCTTATCTAAGAGCTCGGCTAATGTTTGGTGGTTGCCAGTCTGGTCAAGTAAAGTTTTTAGGCGTGGTGCATCGAGGTTAGCTAAGGTGTTTTGGATAGCAGGAACTGCCTTTAGTGTGTCACGTAAAACCACAAGGTCACGAGGTCTAGCCGTTAATAATGCGATTCGGCTTGTGATTCGTTCAATATCACCGGTTTGTTTAAGGCTTGCTTGTAGCTGGTCAATTATTGTTTGGGTTTGTAGTTGCTCAACGGCTAAATAGCGGTGCTTTATGGTGCTCTGATCACGTAATGGTAAATGTATCCAACGCCGTAAAAGACGAGTTCCCATTGTGGTTTTGCAACGGTTAAGTAAACCAAATAAGGTGAAATGCATATTACCGCTTGGGTGATAGTCCAACTCAAGGTGCTGACGCGTTGCTGCATCAAGGGTAATGAAATCTGTTTGTTGAATGACCTTAATGGATTGTAAATGCGGTAGCGATGATTGATGCGTATCTTTTAGGTACTGTAGTAATGCACCGGCTGCACTTAGAGCAAGTGTCATCGCATGGCAGCCAAAGCCTTTTAGGTCCTGGGTGCCAAACTGTTTATTTAACAGTCGAGTAGCTGTTTGCTGATCGAAGTGCCAATCAGCCATTAAATTTAGGCCTTTATGCGTTGCTAACAGTGTTGATAAAGAGCTGTCTTCACTAATTAATATTTCAGCTGGATTAATTCGCGCTAATTCGGTTTTTAGCGATGCTTCATGATCTATTTCTTGTAATAAAAAACGCCCACTAGCTAGATCAAGTGTTGCTAAACCGTATTGTTTTTTTTGTTCGAAAACGGCGCAAAGCAAACTATCGCAATGAGAGTCGAGTAGTGAGTCTTCGGTTAAGGTGCCTGGGGTAATAACGCGAACAACCTTGCGTTCAACAGGTCCTTTAGACGTGGCAGGGTCACCAATTTGCTCGCAAATTGCAACGCATTCACTGGCTTTTAATAGTTTAGCGATGTAACCATCGGCAGCATGATGCGGGATGCCGGCCATAGGAACAGGCTTGTTTTCAATTTGCCCACGACTGGTTAATGTGATGCCCAGTATATTAGACGCCTTGATGGCATCATCAAGAAACAGTTCATAGAAATCCCCCATACGGTAAAATAAAAGAGTATTGGGGTGATCCTCTTTGATGCGCAAATATTGTTGCATCATCGGAGTGATGGCTTTTTTTGTAGGGGTACTTTTAGGCATCGTGATAGTGTAACAACCTTGCAGGTATTCGGTAAATTGTAATAAAAAAATTAGGTAGTGGTGAATGACAGATTCGATATTAAACGAAGCAGGCTTATTAGCGGAAAAATTGGCTGGCTTGCTCATTGAAAAGAATAAAACACTGGCTGTTGCAGAATCCTGCACAGGTGGCTGGCTTTCAAAAATACTGACAGACTTAGCAGGTAGTAGCGAATGGTTTCTAGGCGGGGTGGTGAGCTATAGCAATGATTCAAAGCAGCGGTTAATCCATGTGAATAAAAAAAACCTTGATCAATATGGTGCGGTTAGTCAGGAGGTAGCTGAACAGATGGCTGAAGGTGTGATTGAGGCGTTTAACTCATCCATATCAGTATCTATTACTGGGGTTGCTGGGCCATCAGGCGGCACACTAGAAAAACCCGTTGGTTTGGTCTGGTTTGGGCTTAAAGCATCGCCTTATGAGACATATTCAATAAAGAAAAATTTTGAAGGAACTCGAGATCAAGTCCGGCAACAAGCCTTGCTAACGGCATTAACATTATTGGTTGATCATCTAAGTCAATAAGCCACCATAAAATAGTGATTTCATTATGTGCTCATCTTAAGGATGTGTGATAATTCAAGATTATTGACGATAACTAGCTTTTACAGGATGTGGAAGCCTTTAAGGGGATAAAAAATGGATGAAAATAAGAAAAAGGCGCTGAGTGCGGCATTACTTCAAATCGAGAAACAATTCGGTAAAGGGTCAGTCATGCGAATGGGCGATGGTTCAACCATTCCTGATATTGGAACCTATTCAACTGGGTCAATTGCATTGGATGTTGCCTTAGGTGTTGGTGGCTTGCCACGTGGGCGTATTGTTGAAATTTACGGTCCTGAATCCTCTGGTAAAACAACGTTAACTTTAGAAACCATTGCTCAATGTCAAAAAGCAGGTGGTACAGCGGCCTTTGTTGATGCAGAGCATGCTCTAGATCCTATTTATGCCGATAAAATTGGTGTGAATATGGATGAATTGCTCGTTTCGCAACCTGATACGGGTGAACAGGCCTTAGAAATTGTAGATATGTTAGTACGTTCTGGTGCTGTTGATATGGTTGTTGTTGACTCAGTAGCGGCTTTAACACCAAAAGCTGAAATCGAAGGGGATATGGGAGATCACCATGTTGGCCTGCAAGCCCGTTTAATGTCTCAAGCGCTTAGAAAGTTAACAGGTAATATCAAACGCTCAAATACCTTGGTAGTATTTATTAACCAAATTCGAATGAAAATTGGCGTAATGTTTGGCAACCCAGAGACCACAACAGGCGGTAACGCATTGAAGTTTTATTCATCAGTTCGTTTAGATATTCGTCGTATCGGTGCGATTAAGAAAGGTGATGAAATATTAGGTAATGATACACGTGTAAAGGTTGTAAAAAATAAGGTAGCGCCACCATTTAAACAGGCATTATTTGAAATTTTGTATGGTGAAGGGATTTCACGTGAGGGCGAACTGGTTGACTTAGGTGTGAGCTTAGACCTTGTTGAAAAAGCAGGCTCTTGGTACAGCTATGGCGGTGCTAAAATTGGCCAAGGTAAGGATAATGCCAAAAGTTTCTTTAAGGAAAACCCTGATAAATCAGCCGAACTAGAGGCAAACATTAGGGATGCTTTGTTACCTAAAAAAGAGCAGAAAGAAAAATTAATTGATGAAGGTGAGTAAGCCTGAGTGAAGATAAGAAAAGAGAGCTATCAAAGCTAAGAGCGAGCTGCCTTGCTATGCTGGCTAGGCGTGAACATAGTCAGCTAGAACTTATTCAAAAGCTCACAGGAAAAGGTTTTGCTGAAGATGATATTGAGCGCTTATTAGAAGAGTTTATTGAATTAAATTGGCAAAGTGATCAACGGTTTGCAGAGAGTTACAGTCGTTCAAGGGTTTATAAAGGTTTTGGGCCAACTCGAATAGAATACGAATTAAAGCAAAGAGGCGTTGAAGTCAATATTGACACCGTGTTTGATGAACCACCTGATTGGCAAGCGTTATTAAGCGAATTACATACTAAGAAATACGGGCATCAACCGCCAAAAGATATGAAAGAACGGGCAAAACGTACACGCTTCTTTCAACATAAAGGGTATACCAACGAGATGATTCGGCAATTGTTTAATCAATTGTCTTAATGCAGGTTTTAAACGAGATGAAAAATTTAAGCAGTGCTGAAATTAGATCAGCCTTTTTGACATATTTTGAAAAACGCGGACATCAGATTGTTCCGTCTAGCTCGTTGGTGCCTGGAAACGACCCAACGCTATTGTTTACTAATGCGGGTATGGTGCAGTTTAAAAACGTTTTCCTTGGAGAAGAAAAGCGTTCATACACGATGGCGACCTCTTCGCAGCGTTGTGTTAGAGCGGGTGGTAAGCATAACGACCTTGAAAATGTTGGTTACACGGCGCGTCATCACACCTTTTTTGAAATGCTGGGCAATTTTAGTTTTGGTGAATACTTTAAACGTGATGCTATTAAATATGCATGGGATTTTCTTGTTGAGGAACTTGGTATTCCTGCTGAAAAACTATGGGTGACCGTTTTTGATGAGGACACAGAAGCTGCTGATATTTGGCTAAATGAAGTCGGCGTCGATGCGGACCGTTTGTCAAGAATTGGTGCAAAAGACAACTTCTGGTCAATGGGTGAGACAGGTCCGTGTGGCCCATGTTCTGAAATATTTTATGATCATGGTGAGCAGGTTGCCGGAGGCCCCCCCGGCACACCAGAAGAAGATGGTGATCGTTACGTCGAAATATGGAATTTAGTTTTCATGCAGTACGATCGTAATGATAAAGGCGAGTTAACACCATTACCAAAGCCCTCTGTTGATACAGGTATGGGTTTGGAGCGTGTGGCAGCTGTTTTGCAAGGCGTCCACAATAATTATGATATTGAGCTGTTTAAATCTCTCATTAAAAATGCAGCAACATTAACGGGCACAAAAGATACAAGTCATACTTCTTTACGTGTTTTAGTTGACCATATTCGCTCATGTGCATTTCTTATCGTAGATGGTGTGCAACCTTCTAATGAAGGTCGCGGTTATGTGTTAAGGCGTATTATTCGCCGAGCCATTCGACACGGCTATAAATTGGATATGAAAGAGGTCTTCTTTCATAAGCTCGTGCAACCCTTAGTGGAGCAAATGGGCTCAGCGTATCCTGAATTAACTGAAAAAGCGGATATGGTGAGTAATATCTTGCTAAAAGAAGAGCAACGTTTTGCTGAAACGTTAGAGCAAGGAATGAAGCTTTTGCAAGATGGTACGCAATCATTAAAAGATAAACTGATTACCGGTGAAACGGCTTTTAAACTCTATGATACCTATGGTTTTCCCGTTGATTTAACCGCTGATTATGCAAGAGAGAATGGCTTAACTGTAGACTTCGATGGTTTTGAAAAGGCCATGGACGCTCAACGTGAACGTGCAAGGTCAGCCAGTTCATTTTCTGCAGATGGCCCCGATTTGCCGCATTTAACACAAGCAACTGAGTTTATTGGCTATGAGTCGCTGCAAGCAGAATCCAAACTGGAAGCTATTTATAAAAATGGTGAACAAAGCTCGACAATTTGTGAGGGCGAAAGCGGTTATTTAGTGTTAGATAAAACGCCTTTTTATGCAGAGTCAGGCGGTCAAGCTGGCGATCATGGACAGATTACTACACCAACGGCAATATTTGATGTGATAGATGTTCAAAAAAAGGCAGATGCCTATTTCCATATTGGTCAAGTCAGCAAGGGTGAGTTTAAAAGCAAGCAGGTTGTACGCGCTGTAGTCGATAAGAATAATCGGCAAGCAACGGCCTCTAATCACTCGGCGACACACCTTTTACACGCAGCTCTTCGTAAAGTGCTGGGTGAACACGTAACACAAAAAGGCTCGCTGGTTGAAGCAAGCAGGCTACGTTTTGATTTTAGCCACTTCGAGCCCATTACAGCTGCTCAGCTTCAAGAAATTGAGCGTTTAGTTAATGCACAGATTCGCTTTAATGAAGAGGTGCAAACACAAGTCACCGATCAAGAAACAGCCATCGCTAACGGTGCTATGGCACTGTTTGGTGAAAAGTATGGCGATAAAGTCCGGGTCTTGAAAATGGGTGAGTTTTCCACAGAGTTATGTGGTGGTACGCATGTCAATCGGGTAGGTGATATTGGCTTAATTAAAATACTCTCTGAAACAGGGATTGCATCGGGCGTACGTCGTATAGAAGCTATCGCTGGAGAAGGCGCGTTATCATGGGTAGAGCAGGGTGATGAGCTACTGCAAAAAATTGCCAAAGTGGTTAAAGGTAATCGTGAATCTGCATTAGAGAAGGTTGTTCAAATTCAAGATAAAAATAAAGCACTTGAAAAAGAACTAGAACAATTAAAAGGTCAATTAGCAACAGCAGCCAGTGGTGATTTGCAAAACCAAGCAGTACAAATTGATGGGCTTAATGTGTTGGCTGCCAATATTGAGGGTGCAGACAATAAAACGTTACGTGATTTAGTAGACCAATTAAAAGACAAATTAGGCAATGCAGCGGTTGTTCTATCAACAACACAGGGTGAAAAAATCACGTTAATAGCGGGTGTTTCTAAAAATCAAACTGACCGTATAAAGGCGGGTGAGTTGGTTAATTCCGTCGCTTTACAGGTCGGTGGTAAAGGTGGTGGCAGAGCGGATATGGCACAGGCGGGCGGTAATGATCTTGCTGCGTTAGAGGGCGCTTTAAAATCAGTACCAACTTGGGTTGAGAAAAAATTAACGGATGCTAGTTAATAAGTATTAGGGTCTAACCTAGTAACGTTCAGACGATAAATTACGCAAGATATGATGAAGCAACGATGAGTTTACATGTACATAAATATGGTGGCACTTCCGTAGGCACTGCTGAAAAAATAAAAGGTGTTGCCAAAAAGTTAGTCCAAGAAAAAAAATCGACACAGCATGATTTAGTTGTTGTGGTGTCAGCGATGAGTGGTGAAACAAACCGTATGACGGAGCTTGCAAAGCAAATGCAGCGCAGCCCCTCTGCGAAACAAATGGATGTATTACTATCTACAGGAGAACAAGTGACCATAGCCTTATTGTGTATGGCGCTTGAAGAACTGGGTCAAGAAGCAACGTCTTATACGGGTGGGCAAGTCAAAATAGTGACTGATGACGCCCATGGGAAAGCTCGTATAGAGGAAATCCAAACAACGAGCATTCAAGCAGATTTAGATAACAATAGAATTGTTGTCGTAGCAGGCTTTCAAGGTGTAACGGCTAGTGGGGCAATAACGACCTTAGGGAGAGGGGGCTCAGATACAACAGCTGTGGCCTTAGCTGCTGCGCTAAAGGCTGATGAGTGTAGAATTTATACTGATGTAGATGGTGTTTATACCACCGACCCAAGGGTTGAACCAAAAGCAAGAAGATTGGACAGAATTACTTTCGAAGAAATGCTTGAAATGGCCAGCTTGGGTTCTAAAATTTTGCAAATTCGTTCTGTAGAGTTTGCGGGTAAATACAATGTTCCATTACGTGTTTTATCGACCTTTGTTGAGGGGGAAGGCACGCTAATTACTTATGAGGACGATGAAATGGAAAAAGCATTAATTTCTGGGATTGCGTTTAATCGTGATGAGGCAAAAGTAACCTTGGCTGGCGTGCCAGATATGCCTGGCGTTGCTTCAGCAATTCTAAAACCGATTTCAGATGCTAATATTGAAATTGATATGATTGTGCAAAATATTGCGGAAGATAAAACCACAGATTTTACCTTTACAGTCCACAGAAATGATTATGAAAAAACGATGCAGATATTACAAAATATTTGCGCTGAGCTAGGGGCTAAAAATGTTGACGGCGATAATAAAATAGTTAAAGTATCGATCGTGGGCGTTGGTATGCGTTCGCACGCAGGCATTGCCAGTCAAATGTTTACAGCGTTAGCAGACGAAGGGATTAATATTCGAATGATATCAACCTCAGAAATTAAAATTTCAGTTGTGGTCGATGAAAAATACTTAGAATTAGCGGTTCGTACGTTGCATGAATCTTTTGGTCTGTCAGGTGAATAATCATCACTTGAGAGCTGTTTGAGTTTAATTAGCTATGGTAGAATACGCCAAATAATAATAAATATATAAATTGGTTGGCAACGCTTCAAAGAAGAAGCAATAAGGAGCTAATATGCTTATATTAACGCGTAAAGTTGGTGAGTCCCTTGTGATTGGAGATGATGTCTCTATCATCGTTTTAGGGGTAAAAGGAAACCAAGTAAGAATTGGAGTTGACGCACCTAAAAGCGTTACTGTTCATCGTGAAGAGATTTATAATAAAATTCAAGATGAAAAAGGTACAGACGGTAACAAATAGTCAGTAATAAATTCCGGAGAGATGGCCGAGCGGCTGAAGGCGCTCCCCTGCTAAGGGAGTATGGGTTTTATAGCCCATCGAGGGTTCGAATCCCTCTCTCTCCGCCATTTGTGAGATCAATCAATATTGTTCAATTTATTGGTTTCTCTTAGTTAATACATCATTGTTGGTGTGAATTCCCGTTCAAATCGACTTAATTAGCTTTGTTCATCAAAGCAAAATAGCCTAGTAGTTAGCGTACAGTGCAGATCGCTTGTGAAGCAATGAACTGACTTTCTCTATATGACTACTTAAAAGCAGCAACATTAGTCTTCATTCACGAGATACTTCACCAGGCTTTGGGACATCGTCCTTATTAACGTGTTGTTCGGCAGAAATTTCACTAGCCCATTGATGATCAGCGGCGCGGGAATCTATACTACTTTGTTTGTTGTTTTCTAATGGCGTTAATGAGAGCCTAGTTAGTAAAGGAAAGTGGTCAGAACCAATAGAAGATAAGCACTGAATGGCCCGTAAAGTGAAATGTTTACTATGAAATAAATGGTCTAAAGGCCAACGCATAAAGGGGTAATCCACATGGAATGTGTTGAGCACGCCTCGTCCAACTCGCGGGTCTAATAAGCCGCTAATTTTTCGGAAAAGTCGGGTTGTTGCAGACCATGCAACGTCATTAAGGTCGCCAGCTACGATGACAGGCTGGTCACTTTCGGCCACACTTCTAGCTACAATAACTAGTTCAGCATCCCGTTCTGATGACTCAGGGTTTTCCGTTGGACTTGGAGGAGCGGGGTGAAGAAAATGCGCGCGAATTTTGTCACCCGTGCGTAGTTCTAGCGTTGCATGTATCGATGGAATACCTTCTTCAACTAAATAGCATATTTCTGTTTCTGCTAACGCTAAGCGTGAAAAAACGTGCATGCCATAAAGGTTGTCGAGAGGGCACTTAACACTATAAGGCATTTGCGTTGCCAACACTTGAAGCTTTTCTTCCCACCACTGATCTGACTCAAGCGTAACAAGGACATCGGGTTGATGTTTGTTGACCAACGCTATTAACGCATCAGCATTATGGTTTGATTTAAGTACATTAGAGGTCAGAACACTCAGTTGATTATCTGGACTGTCATCAGTTGAAGTAAGGACCTCCTTAGGCCAAAAAAAGGTGTAGGGTAATATCCAGCATAATTGCCAGATTAAACAGATAAGCGTTATGCTTATTAAGCATTGAGTGATCAGCAATTGGCTGTCAAGAAAAAGAAAATGTGCTGCTAAAAGGACAATCGCCAACGTGGCAAACTGTAAGCGAGGAAAATCCATCGCTCTAATTAACCAATGTGAAATTTTTAATAAAGGCAGGAAAGTCACCAAAAAAATAAAAACTGTGGAGATTAAGAGTACGGATAACATTCTTCGACTACCTTTGTATGGTTAATAAAATCGTACGTATTTAGGCTCGAAATGGCCAATTTATCGTGGATAAGAATGCCATAAAAATTTATAAAGTGCAGCGTCAGTTGTTACTGGAGATAAGCTTTTGTGCCCAATTCTTATTTGGTAGCGCCATATGAAATAAAATTAGAAGCTTTAAGTCTAATTAAGGTGTGTCGTATATCTGCCTACAGCTTATTAGCTGAAGGCTGTTCCATCAAGTTTAGCAGCACAAGATCTTACCGTTTAAGTAAGCGATTTCGTTTGTGTTGCTGGTGCTGTAAAAATCAGCATGGTTTTTTATGACAGTTATAAAAAAAGGCGCCTTTAAAAACGCCTTTTAATATTTTTAACTGCCAAAAATTGATACTTATCGGTCTTTTAGCTGGTCTCTTTGCCCATTAGGCGAGGTAGTTCACTAAACACTTCATGGTTAACTAATGCTTGCAAGGCTGGGTCATCGTGAATACTCTCCAAGTAACTTTCTCGCCTATTAAGTGCTTCGATTAGAAAGTGAAGTGCTTCATCAAATTGCCTCATAGCGGTATATGCGCAGGCCAATTGATAAAATGCACGACTATTTTCAGGGTCTATTTTAAGTGCTTGGTGACATAAATTAGCCGCCCATTGAGGTTCGTTCAATTCAAGTACTGCATTGGCTTTATAGGTTATTGCCTCGCAATCATCTCGGCGTATTTTAAGAATTTCGTCATAAATGGTTATTTTGTTGGAAGGGGAGTCATCTTGTTGTGCCTGTAGCCAAAGTGATTGGAGTTCTTGTGTTAATTCGATTTCTTCACGGTTTTCATCAATATGTTGCGTTTTTTGCTGTAATTGCTCTTCAATCATTTCTAATCGAGCCTCATATTCATGAATCAGCTTTGATATTTCCTCATCGGCGAGAGAATGTACGCGTTCTTTGATGTCCCTTATTGAGGTCCAGCCGACCAATACTAAAACGGATGTTGCTGCAGCTATCAAATAAAAGAAGTAGGTAACGGTGTCGGTTGCATAAGCCACGGCACGGTCAACGGAGTTATGCTCACGATCTAAAATTTGTTGCAGTAATTCTTGTTTTGATTTGGCTTGATCGATACGCAATTGTTTAATTTCATCTAATACATAGCGTTCAACAAATGGGGAGTAGAGCGGTTTCTCTAAATTATCAATTTTTTCCGGTATAGGGTCATCGACAGTGGTGGCGGCCGCTAATAATATAGGAAACAAGCAACTTAATAGAATCAGATTTTTTATGATGCGAGACATATGGCCCTTCCGTGATCATGAACTTCTACCAGTGCGGCATGTAAGCTTTTCACTGTATTGTCATGGTCTGCTTCGTTGACAATAAATTGCATATCTACTTGGCGCATTGACTGGTGGACAGCCAAAACACTAATATTTTCGTTGGCCACTGCCTGCACCATTTTTGCTAATATCCCTGGAATTTGCATATCGCTGCCTATAGCAGAAACAATGGCTACTTTTTTATGATTTACATCGGCTTCTGGAAAACGTTCTTTAATTAAGTAAAGAATACGTTTTACGGTTTTTAAGTTTGTTGATAAGAAATGGGTAATAGCATTGGCATTGGTGTCCTTAGAGACGATATGTGCATTAAATCGTTTGATAATAGAGACTAATTCGCTATCGTAATTTGATAGATTTCCGGCCATATCTTGATCAAACACCTCAAGCGCATAGATTCCTTTACAACCAGCAATGATTTCAACGCAAGGCGACTCACTAACATAATCGCCAGTAATTAAGGTGCCCGTATGTACTGGCTCAAACGTATTTTTTATACGAAGTGGAATGTCATTTTGTCGTAAGCCTTTGGCTGCTTTTGGGTGAATGGCCTCCATTCCTAGGTTAGCCAGTTGGTCCGCCACGTCATAATTAGTACGGCCGATAGGAACAGCATTTTCTTCACCAACTAATCGAGGGTCAGCGCTGCTTAAGTGAAACTCCTTATGGATAATGGCTTCGCTAGCCCCAGTTAACACAGCTAAACGGCTGAAGGTCATCTCGCTATAGCCTCTATCAAAAGATGACATGAGGCCAGAATCACTGTGTGCGTAGCCGGTCACAATGGGGAGTTGTTTTTCAAGGTTGATGTGTTGGAAGCTTAAACGAATACGTTCGTCTAAAGAGATATGGTGGTCAGCTCGCCAACCGGTTAAATCAACAAAGCAAGCATCAACACCATCTCGGTTAAGTAGCTCGGCGGTGTTCCAAGCGCTATGTGCTTCGCCAATGCTGGCTAACATTTCTCGAACGGTTGCTAAATGCGCATCTAAGGCAAAATGGCCATGTTGGCATAGGCTTTGTAGGTCAGCTAAGCATTTTTTTGCGTCGTCCATCCGTTCGGCCAAGAAAGTGTTAGCCTTATCTAGTAAGGTCGTTTGGCCAAATAGTTCTAGATTAATAGCTTGTAATTGTTGGTGCAATTCGTCACATTTAGTCAGCCAGCTGTCATCTTCTATGCCGTTGGCAAATAGGCCGTAGATGCCCGGTTGGCCACTTTTTTTATGTTCCAGTAAGGCATCAGTAACACCGCCATATGCTGACACTACAAATATTCGTCGGTAAACGCCGTCTAGGTTTTGATTAAGAATGATGTTATCTCGAACGGACACATAATCGCTCATTGATGTGCCGCCGATCTTTTCTACAGTATGCATTTTATCCTCTATGTATTATGTTTAAAGCGCTGAGTTTCAGTGCAAGATGGGCATAATGGTGAGCTCAGTTTAGTTATTAGTCTGGTTAATAGACTTTTGAGGTCACACATAAATAGTTCCCCTTATGCTCAGCTATGTATGGTTTAGTTATTGTTCAGAACGCTACTTTTTTCATGATTAATGGGTTTCTTCATGGTTAAGTTCCTTTCCTTCGCAGTATCTAATTTGTAATTTGATGTGTTAGCTGGCCTATTGGCTTTTGATGTTTGCCTGTTTCCATAATGGTTAAAATGAACGAGAAGGTGTTAATGGTTTGATGTTAGAACGTGCACAAAGATACTCAGGCCGAGGCGGTTGCTCGCAAAATGGCTTGGCAACTTTGTTGCTTAATGCGTTATATACAAAAAACACATTGGCTCTAGGGTGAGGGGTAATATTACCGTTTGAGCCGTGTAGCGTATTACAGTCAAATACAATAACGCTGCCAGGTTTACTGGTCACTGTGGTAATGCCATATTTTTCTACCAACATGCTCAGGTGCTCGTTAGAAGGTACGCCATATTCTTGTTTTTTTAGTGAGGCTAGATGATGTTGCCGAGGCGTCTTACCTTCGCAGGCAATAAACTTCTTGTGCGAACCAGGTATCAGCATCAAGGGTCCGTTATGTGCATGGTTTTCTGTCAGCGTGACCGACATACTCAAGGCGCGCATATTAGGCATACCGTCTTCGACATGCCAAGTTTCAAAATCAGAATGCCAGAAAAACTCTTTACCGATAAAGCCGGGTTTGTAATTAAGGCGTGATTGATGAATATATACTTGGTCGTTCAAAATGTACCTTGCGAGACCTGCTAAACGTTCATCCATCATTAGCTTTTTAAAGACCGTACTGTTTTCATGTAAACTAAATATTGAGCGAACTTCGTGATGCCCCGGCTCTGTATATGCTTTTTCAGATTGTTCGTCGTTGCTAGCTGTAGACCGGAGTCGAGCGGACTCATCTTGAAGGGCTTCGATTTCAGCACTTGAAAAGATATTGTCGAGCACAATAAACCCTTGTTGCTCGAACTGCTCAATTTGTGAAGGGTCGATAGGCGGTGTGCTGTTTTGGGGAGCATAAATTACTGGATCCTGCCGATCCGTTATGCTGCTTAGCCCTTTGCGTGATGGGTAAGTATCTTCAACAGCGTGGCTTTGATCAATAGAGTGCCTACTTGCTGTGTTATTCATCAGTGCTATTGTCCTCAATGCCTTGGTCGTTTAATTCATAAGCACCTTCTGCGTTATGCACTTCCTTACCATTAAGTGGCGGGTTGAATACACAAGCCAAAGTCATTTCTTTTGAAGCACGAAGGATGTGTTTATCATGCTTGTCCAAAACGTAAATAGTGCCGGGTTTGATTGGGTGCTTTTTATTGTCGGCTAAGGTTTCAACTTCGCCCTCGCCGGTAATGCAATACACCGATTCCAAGTGATTTTGATAGTGCATTTGAAAATCAGCGCCTTGGTAAATAGTCGTGATGTGAAAGGAGAACCCCATGTTGTCTTCCTTAAGAAGCAATCGGGTGCTTTCCCAGTTTCCATCGGGGGAAATAATTCTTCGGTTACTTTGATTGGCGTCAGATAAATTACGTACGATCATTAGATTATCCTTTGGTTAAGCTCTTTTTACGATGATTGATAAAAATAAGTGATTCAGTAAGCAGGGCTTTATTGCCCTGCTTTTACTGTGTTTTTATCGTTTAAATGGGCGTTTAAACGTCACTAGGTCAGCAGTGAAGCGGTTAAACCTTAACTGGCTTCGAAATACAGATTCTTTTCTGGAATATCTTGTTTTTCACATACCTCTCGAATAGCTTCTTCAATAATATCAATACCTTTTTTAAGGTTCTCATCAGAGATAACTAACGGGCACAAAAACTTGACGACTTGATCATCTGCACCACTGGTTTCAATGATGAGCCCTTTTTGGAAGGCGTGATGTGTAATTTTCCCAGCAATGTCACCATTAACACAGTTAATGCCTTGAAACATGCCGCGACCTTTGGCGGTAAACTGACCTTCACCATATTGGCTGACGATGTTTTCAAGTCGCTCGGAAACATACTGGCCTTTGCGTTTAATCTCTTGCGAAAATTGATCATTTGTCCAATAGTGGTCAATGGCTGCTTTAGCGGTTACAAAAGCAAGGTTATTGCCTCTGAAAGTACCGTTGTGTTCACCGGGTTTCCAGAAATCAAATTCGGCTTTTATCAGCGCTACTGCAAATGGCAAACCATAACCACCAAGCGATTTGGATAAGGTGATAATGTCAGGTTCGATACCGGCTTCTTCAAAACTAAAATAGTCGCCTGTTCGACCGCAACCGGCTTGTATATCATCAACGATTAACAGGATGTTGTGTTTGCGGCAGACAGTCTGAAGGTTTTGCAGCCATTTAATACTGGCAGCGTTAATACCACCTTCACCTTGGACAGTTTCAACAATTACCGCAGCAGGGGAGTTAATACCACTGCTTGAATCGGACAGCACTTTATCAAGGTATTCTGTTGTATCGATGTTATCACCTAAGTAACCGTCATATGGCATACGGTGGGTACCGACTAAGCTAACGCCAGCCGCATCTCTATGATGTGAGTTGCCTGTTGCCGCTAGTGAGCCCAAGCTGACACCATGAAATCCATTGGTAAAAGTCACAATATTCTGTTGGCCAGTTACATTACGTGCAATTTTCATTGCTGCTTCAACAGCATTGGTACCGGTAGGGCCGGTAAATTGCACCATGTATTCCATATTTCTTGGTTTTAAAATATGGTCATTAAATGCTTGTAGGAACTCACCTTTAGCTTTGGTATGCAAATCTAAGCCATGGGTAATACCATTGCTTTTAATATATTTAAGCAGCGCGTGTTTGAATATAGAGTTGTTATGACCATAGTTAAGGGTTCCAGCTCCAGCGAGAAAGTCTAAATATTGGCGACCTTCTTCGTCCCACATAAACTCTCCTTTAGCGCGGTTAAAAACGCGCGGGAAAGAGCGTGCATAGCTTTGTACTTCAGATTCTATTTCATCAAAAATTTTCATAGTAATTTGTTTGTTTGGTTAAGGTTAAAAGGACCGATTCGGACTAAATTCTCAGAATCATGTTGGCCGTCAAAGTGCGTTTGCTTGTCCATCCATGGGGCATGCTGCAACTGTGTCTCTAGACTTTTTGATAAGGCCTTAAAGAGATGCCAAGAGGGCTTGTTATCTTCGGTGATAGTTGTCTCTATGTAATGCACATCCTGACAAAAAGGGCGGTTTAAGATGTGTAGCAACATCTGTGAAGCAAGCCCCCGCCCACGGGCCTGTTCATTAACAGCAACCTGCCAGATAAACAAAGTGTTTGGGCGTTTAGGCAGTAGGTAGCCTGAAATGAAACCGACTATTTCATCGTTCATTTCTGCTGCGACAGAGGTGCTTGCGAAATGCTCACATTGAAGCAGATTACAGTAGCTAGAGTTGGTATCGAGGGGAGGGCAATTTTCGATCAATCGATAAACGGCCATACCGTCTTCAAGGGTCGGTTCCCTCAAATAAATAGGTTTGGAATATGACAAATTTTTTTATTACGCTATATATTTAGTTAGTGTGCTAATTAATAAAATTTAAAAATAAAGGCAAATTTAGTTTTTTTGGGCTATAAAGCCTTTTAAATTTAATATTTTATTTAATTAATCATTAGTACACTAAACATTGTAGCATGAGATCGTAGTTGATTTCCACCTGACAGCCTATGCATCAAATTAAGAATAGGCTAGGAGCTTGATAATTAAGTAGAATATTTTGACGCTAAGGTTTTAGAGAATGGAGATCCTGATCAGAAGGGCTTAAATTATTTATTCGAATTAACTGCTAATGGGCGAGCTGAAAACATGGGTGTTAACCAGTTGAAGGGAAAACCAATACGCAGGTCAGTATATAGATGGTTTGGGTTAGACGTTTATCTAGTGGTTTGGTTTTTTTACCATTAAAAATTATCGAAGATATAATGGACTTGAGTATTAATTAATCGAGAGGAGCCCAGTTGAATAACAGTCAAGAAGTATTGATGGCATTAAGGCGTGTAATTAGGGCAACTGACCTGCACTCTAAACACTTAGCGAAAACGACCGGCTTAACGGCACCTCAAATTTTGTTGCTGCAAACTATTCGAGATAAAGGTGAAGTGACCATTGGCGAACTTGCGAGTGAAATAAGTCTTAGTCAAGCAACGGTGACGACGATTTTAGATCGACTGGAAAAGCGTCAACTGGTGTATCGTGAACGCTCTAAAGCAGATAAGCGAAAAGCGCATGCTTACCTTACAGAGCAAGCTATTGAGATTTTAAAAGACTCCCCAATTCCCCTGCAAGAACAGTTTGCGCGCCAGTTTGATCATTTGCATGAATGGGAGCAAACGATGATTATCTCTTCTTTGCAGCGTGTTGCTCAGATGATGGATGCACAAGATATTGACGCTTCCCCTGTATTGGATCTTGGTGTTTTAGACCGTCAGGGAACAGCGATAACCCCATCTGACGTATAAGCAATAATGAGACTGCGGTTCCTGAGCTTTATTATTGAGTATTCTGCTGGGATAAATGATTGAGGGCTTTGTTTTATTTTTCATTAAACGTTAATTTTTTTATCGAGCTGTTTTAATTAATTTAAGAAATTAACTTTCTTTAGTGATTTTTGCTTGACCTTTAGTTCAGTCCGAATACAATAGCCACCTCAAAGCGCCTGTAGCTCAGCTGGATAGAGTACTCGGCTACGAACCGAGCGGTCGGGCGTTCGAATCGCTCCAGGCGCGCCATACATGAAACCCTCCTTTTGGAGGGTTTTTTTGTGCCTGCCGATTCAGTATGGGTGCTTTAATGCCTTCATTTTTTAAGGCAATATTTGTAAATAGGGCCTAACAGGTTGATATATAAAAATATTTTTACAGTTAATTAAGTTTGTTTGGAATACAATATATAGTTAATATTAAAATTATTTGCACACTATCTTGTGTTTCTATGGGCTTTCTTATAATCTATCTCTACAGGGAATAGGGAGCGCATCCCGAAAACATTTCATTAAGATAGATAGGGGAAATATGAGCACAGTCAACTTGAAAGTTATTAAAGAAAATCACGCTGAGATTGAGTTCCAATCGGCCTCGTTAGATATCTGGGATAAAAAATACTGTTTAAAAAAACAGGATGGCTCGCCCGTCGATAACAATATTGAAGAAACCTATGATCGTGTTGCAGCAGCAATTGCTGAGGTGGAAGAAAGCGCAGATAAAAAAGAATATTGGCATGATCAATTTGTCTGGGCTCTAAAACATGGTGCGATTCCAGCAGGGCGTATTATTTCCAATGCAGGTGCTAGCGATTATAAACCAGCGACATCGACTATTAATTGTACTGTATCAGGCTCTATTTCTGATTCTATGGACGATATCTTAAGGAAAACACACGAAGCTGGTTTAACCCTTAAAGCGGGTTGTGGTATTGGTTACGAATTTTCTACGCTACGCCCTAAAGGTGCCTATGTATCCGGTGCAGGTGCTAATACCTCGGGTCCATTATCGTTCATGGATATTTTTGACAAAATGTGTTTTACCGTATCATCAGCGGGGGGGCGACGTGGTGCACAAATGGCAACCTTTGATGTTGCTCATCCGGATGTGCGCGACTTTGTTCGTGTAAAGCGTGAAGATGGCCGCTTGCGTCAGTTTAATTTATCGTTGTTGATTACAGACGACTTTGTACAAGCAGTTAAAGACGATGCCGATTGGCCGTTAGTGTTTCCTTTGTCAGAAAAAGAATTGGCGTCAGGCGAGATTGATTTAAACGATAAAGACAAAGTGCTATGGCGTGAATGGCCTATTACCAAAGGCTACCTAGTAAATGATGTAGGCTTAGTTGCCTGTCGAATTTATAATCGAGTGAAAGCTCAACGCCTATGGGAAACTATTATGGCGTCTACTTATGATTATGCTGAACCTGGGTTTATTCTTATCGATAAAGTGAACGAGATGAATAACAATTGGTTTTGCGAAAATATTCGCGCAACTAACCCATGTGGTGAACAACCATTACCGGCCTATGGATCTTGCTTGTTAGGCTCCATTAATTTAACTAAGTTTGTATTAAACCCTTTCACCTCAAAAGCGTCTTTCGACTGGGAAAAGTTTCGTAAAACTGTCGGTATTTTCACCCGAATGCTGGATAACGTAGTAGAGATTAATGGCTTGCCTTTGGAAGGCCAACGTGAAGCAATTGAGCACAAGCGTCGCCATGGTATGGGCTTTTTAGGCTTAGGTTCAACCTTAACAATGATGGGTATTCCTTATGGTGAAGATGCATCGGTTGAATTTACTGAAGAAGTCAGTAAGCAACTAGCGGTTACCGGTTGGGAAGCGGGTTTAGAACTGGCTAAAGAAAAAGGGCCTGCGCCCATCATGGATGAGGACTTTGAAGTAACAGGAGATATGCTGCGTAAACGACCAGAAATGTTGGACGATGGTTATCAGGTTGGCGATACAGTAAAAGGCCGTGTTTTACATGCAAAGTACAGTCGTTATATGCAACAAATAGCCTCTGTTGCGCCTGAGCTCGTGGAGCAACTTGCAGAAACGGGCGCGCGCTTTACTCACCATAGCTCTATCGCGCCAACAGGAACTATTTCTCTATCACTAGCCAATAATGCCAGTAATGGCATTGAACCAAGCTTTGCTCATCACTATGCACGTAATGTTATTCGTGAGGGGCGTAATGCGAAAGAAAAAGTTGATGTATTCTCATTTGAGTTATTGGCGTACCGCACATTAATTAATGAAAAAGCCATGCCGTATTCAGAGCAGGCAGATGAAAAACTACCCAGCTATTTTGTAACGGCAGAAACCATTACTCCAAAACAGCATGTGGATATACAAGCTGCAGCACAAAAATGGATTGATTCATCTATTTCAAAAACCGCTAATGTGCCGACAGAATTTCCTTTTGAAGACTTTAAAGATATCTATCTTTATGCTCACGAAAAGGGATTAAAGGGCTGTACAACGTTCCGCTTTAATCCAGATGTATTTCAAGGTGTACTGGTAAAAGACTCAGACCTAGAAAACACAACATATCGTTTTAAGCTTCAAGACGGCTCAACGTTAGAGGTAAAAGGTAACGAGATGGTTGAATATGAAGGTGAATCACATACCGCAGCGAACTTATACGATGCCTTAAAAGAAGGTTATTACGGTAAGTTTTAAGGTTGACGGCAGCGAACAGGAGAAAAAAATGACACACAAAATTACACAAGCCATCACCGGTTACGACGTTGTAAAAGACGATGAACCAAAGGTTGAAGAAGTCGCTCTTCAGAGTGAAGAGAAAAGCAATATCATCCAAATGCATGAAAGCCTTAAAAGGCCAGAAATGTTATTGGGTTCAACCTATAAAATTAAAACGCCGTTATCAGAGCATTCGCTATATATAACGATCAATGATTTGATATTAAACCCAGATACAGATCATGAGCAACGGCGTCCATTTGAGGTGTTCATCAACTCTAAAAACATGGATCACTTCCAGTGGATTGTTGCGCTAACAAGAATTATGTCTGCGGTGTTTAGAAAAGGTGGCGACATTACCTTCCTAGTAGAAGAACTACGTTCCGTATTTGACCCCAGTGGAGGCTACTTTAAAAAAGGCGGTAAGTTTATGCCATCACTTGTTGCTGAAATTGGAGACGTCGTCGAATCGCATTTAAAAATGATTGGGATGATCAAAACTGAAGAAATCAGCGAGCACCAACAAAAAATCATGGATGAGAAACGGGCTCAGTTTGAAGCAGAAAAACAGGTTAAATCCCCCGAGCATGAAACCACTAGCGAATTTCCAGCAGGCTCACAATTATGTACAAAGTGTAATGTGACCGCCTCCATCCAAATGGATGGCTGTATGACATGTTTGAATTGTGGTGATAGCAAATGTGGCTAGGATGAAATCAAGTTGGCTGACCCCTTGATTTACAGCCCTGTTTTGTCTTGATTATCGTATTACAGGGAATTGTAGTCCTTATAAGTAAAGAAATTACAGGGAAATTTTAGTTCCCTTAATAACTAGTTATATGTAAAAATAATCCAATTTTCCCACGGAAACCAAAGGAGGTCGCTTTGA